>Ga0222419_100382_pt1 | contig 49105 bp, 24 predicted proteins | sample 1B20Ametagenome_FD_182474 | JGI IMG/M metagenome (GOLD analysis project Ga0222419, IMG submission 182474) | Enriched microbial communities from leaf-cutter ant dump, University of Wisconsin, Madison, United States - 1B20A (version 2) | ecosystem: Environmental > Terrestrial > Nest > Insects nest...
GCGCTCGGAGCGGGTGTGAGGCGGAATTGCTCGATTTTGTCGGGTAACTCGGCGCTTGGAGCGGGTGTAAGGCGGAATTGCTCGATTTTGTCGGGTAACTCGGCGCTCGGAGTGGGTGCTACTCCCTTTAGTTACAATTAAGCTGAACAAAACCAAAATTAAAGGAGCTGTTGAATGATGACCATCAGCATGAGCCCGTATTTGAATCTTGACGGTACCGCGAAGGAAGCTGTCTATTTCTACGAGAAAGCGCTGGGCGGGAAAGTAATCAGCATCTTCACGTTCGGAGACATGCCGGCGGACCCGAATTTTCCGTTGTCGGACGAGATGAAAAATCGCGTCATGCATGCGCACTTGAAGGTCGGCGAATCGGATCTGATGTTCTCCGATACGATCCCGGGCATGCCCCATCAGCCGGGCGATACGGTTACGATTGCCCTCTATCCCACGGATGAGGCTAACGCGCGAGAGATTTTCGCCGCATTGGAAGACGGCGGACAAGTCGCCCTGCCCCTTCAGAAGACGGATTGGAGCCCCTTGTACGGGAAAGTCAAGGACAAGTTCGGGGTTACTTTTCAAGTGAATGTGCTGGGTCAGCCGCAGTAATCCCGCGGTCTTCCGCCCCGCAAAACAATAACTGCAAAAGCAGTTGCAAACAGCAGCATTCATAAGGGAAGACAAGAACCGGGTTTCTCAAACCCGGTTCTTGTCCGTGCAGCACATTTCGTCACCTAAGAGAGTGAAGTCACTTCCCCTCAAACGCCCGTTGCAGCTCCGCCAGATTGAATTTCTTCATTTTAAGAAACGCCTGCGTAACGCGCTGAAGCTGTTCCGGTGTGCCTTCGGTCATCATCTCGTCCATTGCGGCCGGGGAGATCTGCCACGAAATGCCGTATCGGTCTTTGAGCCAGCCGCACTGTTCGGCAGCGGGGTCGATCGAAAGCTTGTCCCAGTAGTAGTCGATTTCTTCTTGCGTCTCGCAATTGACCAGGAGGGAGATCGCTTCGTTGAAGTTGAACTGATGATCTTGCGCGCTGTCCATGGCCGCAAACCACGTATTCTCCAGCAGGAAATCGGTGAACATGACCGTTCCCTCCCGGTCCGGCTCAAGGCCGGGACCATAGCGAAAGACGGAGCCGGGCTTGGCATTCCGAAAGACCGACAGATAGAACTCGCGCGCCTCTTCCGCCTTGCCGCAATTATCGCCAACGAACATCAGGGAGGGCACGATCGTCGGCCGAGGTTCCCCGTCGGGATTCGTCAGCATGAGCTGCCAGGTTACACCGTACTTATCCTTCACCCAGCCGTACCGCTCGCTGAACGGATACTTGTCGAGCGGCATCAGCGCGGCGCCGCCTTCGGACAGCTTGTTCCATGCCTCGTCGAGCATTCCTCTCGCGTTTTCCTCCCTGGACGGGTCGAAGTTGACGATGAACGAAATGGAAGGATTAAGCTTGAAGTAAGGCCCCGCAGAGATGGCCATGAACGGATGTCCCCACACGTCGAACGAGACGAGATCGGTATCTCCTGAAGGTGTATTGCCCAGAATCACGGTGCTCTTGATGCCGGAATCCGGGAAGACGGAACAATAGAACTCCGCGGCTTCTTTCGCCTCTGTGTCGAACCACAGGTGCGGGATGATGGGACCGCCGGACGAGCCGTTTCGAGCACGAATCATTATAATCTCCTCCAATCATAAGGTAAGCTTCAATTCGATCTTATCATATGGAAGGAGTTGAGGTTTCTTTTTTATTGCTGTCTGTTACGATGTTAATATGAGGAATGATGTGGACACCGCAGGAATCTTGTCGTATGGAATCGAATTTCACCTGTAAACGGAAAAATTGACTTGGCGGGGTGCACCCCTACATGCTGGCTGATCGCAATCGAATGAGATTATTTGCTATGCTGTCTGCCGCGCTGATCGTGTTGGCATTCGCCGGCGTTGCGATCGCAAGCTATTCCGGCGACAGCGCGTCGAAGCGGGCCACTCCCGAAGCGGTGCAGGGGCAATTGGACGCGCGCCAATGGAGCTTCAGCGAAGACGGCAGCTTGAAGTTGAACGGCGAATGGGCATTCCATTGGAATCGCTTGCTGTCGGCGGAAGATTTCACGGCAGCCCGGCCTCCGCTGCCCAGCGGGTATTTTGCGGTTCCGGACGTGTGGACGGACTACCGGTTGGAGGAGGGGCGCCCGCAAGGGCACGGCTACGCGACCTATCGCCTGCACGTGAGCATCGGCGAACGACCGGAACGGCTTGCGCTGCGAATCCCGGCGCTTGCGCCCAGCTACAAGGTGATCGTCGCCGGGCGGGTTCTGGCCGAAGGCGGCGTCGTCGCTGCCGATGAATCACATTCGCAAGCCGCCTATCGACCGACAACCGTGTTCTTCACTCCGACAACGGGCCAATTCGATATCATTGTGCAGGTGTCCAATTATTTGTTTGCGAGGGGCGGCTTCTGGTACGGACTGGAGCTGGGGACCGAAGAGGGAATGCTTGCAGCGCGCGGGGAGAAGCTTGCCATGGATATGGTTCTCTTCGGCAGCGCAATCGTGCTCGCCCTGTATCATCTGCTCGTATATGCGCTTCGCCGCCAGGATCGATCTGCCTTGTATTTCGGCATCTGCTGCCTGCTTGGAGCCGTCCGGGTACCGGTCGCCGGCGAGCTTTATTTCCTGCAGCTATACCCGCATGCAAGCGTGGAACTGATCAACGGGATCGGGTATCTCACCTATTACGGCGGCGTTATTTTCGGCTCGTTGTTCATGCGGGAGATGTTTCCGCAAGATTTCTCCGCCAAAGCAACCAGGATGCTGGCCGGAGTCGGCATCTGCTTCGCAGCTTCGGTCTTGCTGTTGCCGATCGAGGTCTATACGCGATGGATCGGCGTGTTTCATGCATTTGCGGTCGTCTGCGGAATCTATTTTATCATCGGGCTCATTGTTGCCGTCTTCCGCAAGCGAAGCGGTGCCGTTCTCCAACTGACAGGCTGGATCGTCATTGTGGCTGCCGCCATTCACGATATTCTGTACAACGCCAATCGAATCATCGGGCTGGACCGGCAGGTGATTCCGTTCGGTTTGTTTATTCTGGCATTAATCGAGGCGGCGGAGCTGGCGCGCCGATTCTCGCGCGATTACCGGTCCATCGAATCGATGTCGAAGCGGTTGCTGTCCATGGATCGGATGAAGGACGAATTTCTCGCCAATACGTCTCATGAGTTGAAGACGCCGCTGCATGGCATCATCAATCTGTCGGAATCGATGCTGGAAGGATCGGCCGGGGCGGTGAACGGCGTTCAAAGGGAGCAATTGGGTGTCGTTGTCTCCGTTGCCCGCCGAATGGCCGCCCTGATCAACGACATTCTGGACTTTTCCCGCCTGAAGCATAGCGACATCCCCTTGCATTTGCAAAGCGTCAGCGTACAGGCGGTTTTGTCGGCGAATCGGGACATCTTTCAGCATTACATTCACGATAAACCTGTTGCGCTTCGTCTGCAATTGCCGGATGCGCTGCCGAATGTGCTGGCGGACGAGAACCGGCTGCTGCAAATTTTGTACAATTTGATCGGCAATGCCATCAAGTTTACCCAGGAAGGCGAAGTGTCCGTCACGGCGCATCAGGAGGGGAACAAGCTGCGCATCGCCATATCCGACACAGGCATCGGCATACCGCAAGAGAAGCAAGAAGCCATTTTCCGATCCTTCGAACAAGCGGGCACATCCGTCACTCGCGAATACGGCGGCGCCGGCCTTGGACTGAGCATTGCGAAACAACTTGTCGAGTTGCATGGCGGCGAAATGTCCGTTGTTTCGGAAGCAGGGAAGGGCTCGACGTTTTCTTTCACCATCCCGATCAGCGAAATTGCCGGACCTGCCTCGCCGACTGTCGATTTCGACGAAGGCATGAGCCGATTGAGCATCAAGGAAATTGGCAGGCATGATCATTTAATGGCCGCTGCGAAGGAACGAACCGACAACGGCGGCGATGGCTTCACGATATTGGCGGTGGACGACGACCCTGTCAATCTGCGGGTGCTCATCGCCGCGCTGTCCAACGAATCCTGCGCGATTCGGACCGTCCAAAGCGGTGAAGCCGCACTGCAGCTCCTGGAGAGCGAAGGCGCTTCGATCGACTTGGTCATCCTTGATGTCATGATGCCGGGAATGTCCGGTTACGATACGTGCCGCCGAATACGCGAGCGCTATTCATTGCTGGAGCTGCCCATCCTCCTTACGACGGTGAAGAACGAGCCGGAAGATCTGATCTGCGGCTTCGAGGCCAAGGCGAACGATTATTTGATCAAGCCGTTCTACACGCGCGAGCTGCGGGCCCGCGTGAAGTCGCTGCTCGACATGAAACGGTCTGCGGAGGAGGCGGTTCGTACCGAAATGGCGTTTTTGCAGGCCCAGATCAAGCCTCATTTCCTGTACAATGCGCTTAACACGATCGCCGCTGCCGCGCTGGATAAGCCTCAAGTCACTTACGATCTGCTGATGGAGCTTAGTCATTATTTGCAGCTCAGCTTCGACTTCGGCAACCGGGACAAGCTTACGTTGTTGAGCAGGGAAATGGAGCTGGTGCAGGCCTATCTGTTCATCGAACAGACGAGGTTCGGAGATCGGCTTCGGATCGTGTACGACATGGAAGAGCAATTGGAATGTATGCTGCCGCCGCTTACGATCCAGCCGCTCGTGGAAAATGCGGTGCGTCACGGGGTGATGAACCGGTGGAGCGGCGGCACGGTAACGGTTGCGGTTCGATCGACGGAGCGGGAGGTCGTCGTTTGCGTGACAGACGACGGGGAAGGCATTCCTCGGGCGAAGTTAAGCGTGCTCTTCGAGGCGGGCAAAGGACCTGGCGGGGTCGGCCTGCGCAATATTCAGCAGCGTCTGCTGCGGCTGTACGGCCATGGCCTTGAGGTTGCAAGCGAGCCGGGTCAAGGAACTTCAGTTACCGTGCGGATTCCGTATCATCGGCAATGATCCGCATCCTTGTTTTCCCTGTTCCCGATCGATATCGCTTATCCGGATTCCGGCGGCTCGACGCCATCGCCAACCGATCGACTGCGCCAAAATAATATTTTCATAGCGTCCCAAAACCGCGTAAAGCTTCCTATTATGCGGTTTTTGGCGTTTTTTCGCGAAAATCTTTTATTATTCTTTTATCGCCGCCCGGTATCATCGAAGATGGACACGTTTGTCTCGGACGTTAACCGATAGCCGATGATTCGGAAGGGGTTTTCATGATGTATAAGAGCTTCACCGCAAGGAAGATCAGGCTCTCGCTGATCTGGACGCTGATCGTCAGCATGCTGGTCGGCCTTGTGCCGGCTGCAAGCGTGTCGGCGAAAGACATGCCCATATCGGCGAAGGACATGCTGGCCGCCAGGCTCGAAGATCTGGCGGCGCAGCTCGCGGCGCCTTCTTCGGGCATGCAGGATATTAAGGGGCATTGGGCGCAGCGGGCGATCGAGGAATGGACCTCGCTCGGGCTGATCGCAGGCTACGGGGACGGCACGTTCCGCCCGGACGATGCGATCAGCCGCGTCGAGTTCGTGGCGCTGGCGAACCGAGTGTTCGCGTTCGCGGCTGCGGCAGGAGGCGACGTTCCGTTCTCGGACGTGCCGGCAGACGCCTGGTTCACGCCGCAGGTGCGGGCGGCGACGAACGCCGGCTACATCGGCGGATACGAGGACGGCACGTTCCGCCCGCAGCGGCAGTTGCTGCGCGTCGAAGCCGCGTCGATGCTGGCGCGCCTCGTGCCCGTTCTTGGCCGTGAAGGGGACGATCGTCTCGGCGCATTCACGGATCATGAGCGCGTGCCGGATTACGGCTATGACGCGTTGAACGCGGTGCTTGCCTCGGGCTACATTCAGGGCTTCCCGGATCGGACCGTAAGGCCGCTGCAGCCGATCACGCGGGCGGAAGCGGTCGCCATCCTGGACCGTCTGCTGAAGCAATCCGCGGAAGGCGCCGCGGGGCGCATCGTTCCGGGCGCGAAGCTGCTCGAGGAAGCGGGTACGTACGGCCCCGCCTCCGGCAGCTTCGCTGTCGCCGGCAGCGTGACGGTCCAGGCGCCGGGCACCGTGCTGCGCAACGTGACGATCGCCGGGGATCTGGTCATCGGCGCATCGGTCGGAGATGGCGACGTCTATCTCGATGGCGTCACCGTGCGCGGGCGCACCTTCGTGAACGGGGGCGGCGAGAACAGCGTGCACGTGGACGATTCGAAGCTTGGCACGGTCGTGATCGACAAGCAGGACGGGCGCGTGCGGGTCGTCGTCGGCGGGACGACGGTCATCGAGCGGATGGACGTTCAATCCGGCACCCGGATCGAGTCGAACGGTGACGCGAGCAGCATCGAGGGCATATCGATTACGGCTTCCGGGGAAGTTGTGCTGTCCGGCGCGTTCCGCAGCGTCATTCTCCAAGGCGACGCGACGTTGACCGTCCGTTCGGGATCGATCGATAACCTGCAAGTCGAAGAGGGAATGACGGCTTCTACGATTACGCTGGAAGACGGCGTCCGGGTGAGCAGCATGGAGCTGCGCGGACAGGCCGACGTGAAAGGGCCGGGGATCATCGACAACGCGCTCGTGGACGCCCCGGGCGTCACGTTCGAGACGAAGCCGGCCAACGTGCAGGCGACGGAACGGGGAGAGCTGCCGGGCGGGAGCCAGCCGCCGATCATTGTCGGACCCGGGCCGACAACGCCAACCGGGCCGGTGACGATCGATGTCGGGCTCACTGTCGCGAGCGCGCAGACGACAGGCGTTCGGATCGTCCTCGATCGTGCGGTGCCGGGCTTGGCCGCCGTTGACTTCACCATCCGCGGCGCGGCGGGCCAGGACGTAGCCGTCGCGTTCGCGGGAAGCCTGGACGGCGGGACGACCTACGCTCTTTCGGCAGTGTTGACTGAAGTCGGCGCTTATACGGTAACGGCGGCCAAGACCGGTTACCGGTTCGGCGCTCCCGTCGAATTTTCCATAGCTCCTGTGCCGCCCGCGGACATCACGGTTTCGGTCGCCGTGTACGATATCGGCACGGCCGGATTCGCGGTGTCGTTGAGCGTCCCGGTGGACGGCTTGACGGCGGGAGATTTTGCGTTGACGCATGATGGAGACGGCGTCCCGATCGCGTCGGCGGCGAGCGGCGATGGAGGAGCGACCTATGCGGTGTCCGCGACGCTCGCGGAGAAGGAGACGTATGCGCTGGCGATCGGCAAATCGGGCTATGATTTCGGGGATCCGGTTGCGGTACATGTGCCGGGTGTCGTCGATCCGGGCGATGTATCGGTCGTCGCGTCCGTGTACGATATCGGCACGACCGGATTCGCAGTGTCACTGAGCACCCCGGTTGACGGCCTGACGGCGGACGATTTCGCGCTGACGCTTGACGGAGACGACGTCCCGATCGCTTCGGCAGTGAGCAGCGACGGGGGAGCGACATACGAAGTGTCCGCGGCGCTTGCGGAGAACGAGACGTATCGCCTCGCGATCGCGAAGGCAGGCTACAATTTTGGGGCGGCGCTCCGGGTTTACATACCCGGCTCGGGCGGCGGTACGGGCGATGTCGTCGTGCAGCCGGCGATGAGTCGGCTGTCTTCGGCCGGCTTCGTGCTGAGCCTGGACAAGCCGGTGCCCGAGCTCGGGATGGACAGCTTCGTTATTACGGACAGCGACCTTGAGCGCGTCGATGTCGATATGCTGGCGGACGTCGCTTCGAGCCGGGAGTTCGAGGTATACGCCGCACTCGGAGTCGGAAAGACGTATTCGCTGTCCTTGAACAAAACAGGCTATGCGTTCAATGAACCGGTCACGTTCACCGTCGCTGCGGTCGAAGCGGCTTCGTCGGTCGGCTGGGTCGCGTTCACCGGATTTTCGCTGCTGCTGGACCGGAATGTCAGCAACTGGACGATCTCGCAAGCCGAGCTTGCAGCGGAGGACGGCACGCCTGTCGCTGTTCAGAGCGTTCAACTCGGCGCGAACGGCAAATCGGCGGTTTTCTCGGCTCCGTTAACGGCAGGCGCAACGTATCGCTACCGGCTCGTCGTTTCCGACTACTTGTTCGAAGGCGTCGTCACCGTGCCGGAGACGATTCCCGTCGCTCGGTATACGACGTTCGAGTCGACGGATGGCATCGACACCGGCTTGCGCGTGACCTTCACGATGCCCGTGCCGGGACTGACTGCGGACGCGTTCCGCCTGACGCATAACGACGGCACGCCTTATACGCTGAATTCGGTTACGACAGCAGACGGAAGCAGCTACTTGCTCGCGCCGGACCAGATGACGTACAACGATTACGTGCTGGACATCGTCTATCCTGGCTACGACTTCGGCGGTACCAAGAAGCTCGTCCGGACGACGGTCAATCCGTGGTATGTCCCCGACGTGTATCCCGGCTTCTTCGCGGGCTTCAATCCGAGCGTGCCGGGCATCGCGGAGGACAGCTTCCACATTACGGACGCGTCCGGTGCCGCCGTTCCGGTCAAGTCGGTGACGAGCGAGCAGGGCGGCTTTGTCGTCCGATACGACGGCATCCGCGGGCAGACGTTCCGCATCGAGATCGCCAAGGACGGATACGATTTCGGCGCGCCGCGCAGCAATACCGCTGCGTATATGAACAAGATCGTCGATCCGTCCTATGAAGGGTTTACGCTGACGTTGAATCCGCCGGTCGCCGTCGACCAGGCGACCGGATTCCGGTTGAACCGGGTGAACGCCGGTGGAGTGCTCGGAGCGGAGGTGCCGATCCGGGCGGCGACGACTTCGGACGGGGGATACAGCTATCGGATCGCGGCCGATCTGGGGCCAGGGTGGTACATGCTGACCGTGAACGCGCCGATCGAGCAGGACAAGTATGATTTTATTGTCCCGACGGTTGCGACGATCTCGGTTGACCGCGTGCTGAATACCGGCGTCGGGGTCGACCTGGATTATCCGGTGGCCGGCCTCGGAGCGAGCGATTTCCGGCTTGTCGAAGCGGGGTCCGGCGCAGGAGTCTGGGTCCAGGCGGCGACGACGAACGACGGGGGTAGCACGTATTGGCTGCAGGCCGATCTCCCCGGCGGCGATTACATCCTGGGACTGAACGGACATCGACCGATGGAAGGCGTTCCGTTCCAGGTGGAGAACACGCTGGACGCGGGCCTCTTTACGGTTGACGGCCTTGCGGCCGGCGGTTTCAATCTGACGCTGGATAACGCGGTGCCGGGGCTGGTGCCTTCCGATCTCGATCTGCGGGACGAGCAGAACAACCGGCTTGGCGGCATTTCGCTGTCGACCTCGGACGGCGGCCGAACGTATCGGGTCAATGTCACGCTGGCGGGCAACAAAGACTATACGTTGTCGCTTGGCAAAGATTTCGTGAAGTTCGGACCTTCCGTTGCGTTCCATGTACCGATCTTCGTGACGGCACAGGTCGCGGAAGCCGATCAGAACGGCTGGGTCGAAGCCAGGCTCACGCCGGCTCTGCCGCAGGCGCAGTCCGGCGGCATTGCGCTGAAGGATACGGGCGGCAGCTTGCACTATCCTGCGGAGTACGCGATGTACGGCGGCGGCGCGAGCTATCGGTTCCGCATCGCGGGCCTCTCGCCGCTGGAGACGTATGCCGTGGCGCTGAATCCGGCGGCGAATCCGGAATTGGGCGAGTTCCGATTGAGCGAGACGGCATTCGGCATTCCGCCTGCGATTCTGTCGGCAGCCGCGACGGGAGCGGGCGTGACGGTCGCATTCGCATCTCCGGTCGACGAACTGACGAAGTCGAACTTTATTATCCGCACTGCCGAAGGCACGGCGATTCCGGTCACGGCGGCGGACACCGCTGACGGCGGGAGCAGCTACGTTCTGACGGCGAATTTGGTTGCGGGCCGATTCTATTCGGTGCAATATCAACCGAGCGCGGCTTACCAGACGACGGAGCCGTTTGATTTCGCGGCGCAGAAGCTGCTTGTCCCGACCATCAGGAACGTGACCTCCACGGGCTTCAAGCTGCAGTTTGCCGAGAAGGTCGCCGGTCTTACTTTGTCACAGCTCGTCATCCGCGATCCGAACGGCACGGAGATCGGGCATCAGCATTTTGCATTGTCAACGGCCGACCAAGGCATGAGCTACCAAGTGAACTATTTGCTTGGCAGCGTAATCGAGCCCGGCGCGGGTTATACGCTCTCGTTCACGAGAGATGAATTCGCGCTGGCCGCCCCGGTGTCATTCGCGATACCGATCCCGGTATCCGTGAGCCTCGTCAATACGACAAGCACGGCGTTGTTGATTCAGACGGGGAGCTATTCGTGGCCTGCTCCCGAGCTGGAGAATATCAGCTTCGACCTGCGTGACGGCATGGGCAAGCCGGTTGCCGCCGCCGCGACGGACGAAGGCAACGGAACCTATAAACTGAGCGGCAGCTTCAGCACGACGGAAACGTATACGCTGACCCTCGCCAGTCCGGGCTACGAGTTCGGAGCGCCGCTCGCGATCGGCTTGCAGATCGCCGTTGGCATCGAGGCGATGTTCCCGACGCAGAATGGCTTCAAGCTGTACCTGTCCACGGCGATTCCGAACCTGTCTGCCTCCGAAATCACGATTACGGACAACGACGGCAACGCGATAGCCGCGCAATCCGTCGTGATGACGGATAACGGAATTTTGTACCAGGTGAGCGCGGCGTTGTCGGCCGGCAAAACGTACGCCGTCTCGATTGCGAGGGCGGGCTACAAGATCAAATATTCGCTCCCGTTTAGCCTGAACAAGCGGTCGGCAATCTTGGACCGGATCTCGCGCGACGGTTTCGTTCTGACGTTCGACAAAGTTCAACTGCTGAGCAGCGCCATCAAGATCGCCGTGCTGAACGATCAAGGCGAGGAGCAAAAGATCCGCGGTCTCGTGTCGCGGGACGGTGGACTGAGCTACAACTTCACCGTGAGTCTCGTGCCGGACGCTAGCTACACGGTCGTCATCGACAGTCCCGGAGACGACTTCGGCGCCGCTCTTCCGCTGCTCGTGCGGGCAGTGACCGCAAGCTTCGGCGGCATGGCGGCCGGCAGCAGCAAGACGTTCGGGCTGTCCCTGTTCCCGTCGGTTCCGAACTTGCGGGTTGACAATTTCGAGCTCCGAAGAGCGTCCGACGGCATCCGCGTCCCGGTGCTGACCGCCGAATCGGCTGACGAAGGCATGACGTACACGCTATCGGCGGACTTCTATGAAACCGAGAACTACACGATCCTTCCGAAGGCAGACGGGTATTCGTTCGGAGATCCGATCGCCTTCGCTGTCCCGATCCTCGTCACAACGGCGATCGTGCGCGCAGCGCCGAACGAATTCGAGCTCGGGCTGAATCCGCCGCAGCCGTCCTTGACCGCGGACGACATCCTGCTTAAGGACGGCAGCGGCAACCGTATCGCCATCACGTCGTTAAGCACGGAAGACGACGGGGCGACTTACCGGATCGGAGCGGCTTTCTCGGGCGGCGCGACGTACGAGGTTGTCCTGTCCAAGCCGGGATACGATCTCGGCGAACCGCTGGCGCTCGACATCCCGAGCGCGATCGCCGCGAATCTCGTCTCGCGGTCCGAAGCGGGACTGACGGTCGCGCTTGCGCCGGCGGTAACCGGATTGGACGCGGGCCGATTCTCGCTGCAAGCTTCGAACGGTCAGGAGGTCCAGATCTCGCAGGCCGTCACCGGCAACGGCGGCGCGACATACGCGCTCGCCGCGGATTTGGAAGGCGGCGCGAGCTATACGCTGTCGGTGTCGCTTGCCGGGTACGATTTCGGCGCGCCTCTCGTCGCCGACATCCCGATTCCGGTCGCGGCGGTCTATTCGGGCTTCACCGCCAGCGGACTGACAATCCGATTGGACCGCGAAGTGCCGGGTCTGGACGCCGACGACGTCAGCCTGCTTGACCCGAACGGCGCGTCTGTCGCGGTTGCCGCCGTCGCTACCGCGGATGGCGGGGCAACGTATACGGTGAATGCGGCGCTGCAGGAAAACCTCAGGTACAGCCTTCGCCTGGCGAAGGCGGGCTACGACTTCGGGGCCGACGCCGCTTTCCTCGTTCCTGTCGCGGTCGCGAAGTCGGTCGGAGTTCTCCTGACGACGGGCTTTGCGATCAAGCTGAACAAGGCGGTGAACGGTCTGACGGCAAGCAACCTGTCGCTGAAGGACGCGGACGGCGCGCAAGTCGCGATCACGTCGTGGACTGCCGCCGATGACGGTTTATCCTACGAGATCGTTGCCGATCTGTCCGCCCATGCGGCATATTCGCTGCAGCTCGCCGCGGACGGCTACGACTTCGGTCCGGCGCTGGAACTTGAGGCGCTGCCGCCGATCATTCTGACTGCAAACAACGTTGGCGAGCACTCGTTCAACGTGACGCTTAGCGAGCCGATCCCGAATTTGGACGCGAATCTCGTTGACTTGTCGGATGCCGACGGCGTTCGCATTCCGCTGAATGCGAGCACGTTCTTCGACGTATCGGGAGCCGCGCGCGAAGGTCGGGAATATACGATCAACGCATCGCTGGCCACGGGTGTCCCGTATATATTAACGATCGAGGATCCCGATCATCCGACGTCGGGGCCGCTCGAAGTCATCGTTCCTTACGCGGCGACCGCGCAGGCGACGAACGTCTCGGCAAGCGGGTTCACGCTCTCGTTCAGCCGGACGGTCGAAGGGCTTGCGAAAGAAGACGTGACGCTGCGGGCGGACGATGGAAGCGCGGTTGCGATCGACGGCATCGTTGCGGGAGAGACGGAGACTTCCTATACGATTGTCGCGAAGCTGATGGAAGGCAGAACGTATTCGGTCGAAATCGGCAAAAAAGGGTACGACTTCGGCCAGAGCGCCAACCTGTCCGTGCAAGTGCTGCTCGGCGTTGTTGCGACGGTGCGGAATGCCAACGAGACGGGCTTCACCATCGTCCTGTCCAGGCCGGTGCCGGAGCTCGGCGTATCGTTGTACAAGGACAGCCCCGCTCGCGCCTATTACGACACCGCCTTAACGACGCCCGACGAAGGCCGCACGTATTTCGTCGGCGTATCGTGGCCGAGCGACACTCCGCTGACGCTTGCGCTCAGCAAGCCGGGCTATGATCTGGGCGCGAATCAAATCGTGCAATACGAGAAGAAGAAACCGCAGATGCTTCATGCGGAGACGAGCACGGACGGCACGAGCATGCTTTTGACCTTCGATTCGCGAATGATTTCATCGGCAGAGAACGCGGGGTTCGCAGTCAAGATCAATTCCTCCTGGCAAAGCAGGGTGCGCACCCAGTTCGTGAACGCGACGACGTTCCGGCTCCTGTGGGACGGGGCGGCCGTGAGAGAATCGGATACCGTAGCGGTGGCTTATGCCGGCGTCAATGCGGTCAGGGCGGAGAATGGCGCGTATCTCGCCCAGTTCGGGGAGGTGCCGGTTGTGAACGCGGCCAGCGAATTGGGACTCGTCCAAAGCTATGCCGCGAAACACGATCCGGTAGGCATTGCGACGCTCCTTCAAGCCGAATTCGGCCGCACCGCGCTGGAGGCGGGGCAGTTGATGCGCGAAGGAGGATTCCCGGCAGGCCAGTACAGTGCCGCGATCGAATTCAAGTATCGGTTGTCGCTGGAGGAAGTTGTACAGCTCCTGTTCGACATGGGCCTCGATTCGACCGCCGCGCTGCAAGCGATTCGGGGAATCGGATTGCCCGATTATCCATACGAGTGGACCGGGGCGTTCCTGTCGGCCGGCTATCCGGCTGACGAAGTGGCCGCGACCTTGCGGAATGTAGGCTACCAAACCAAAGCCATCTTGATATCGTTCAAGCAGTTCGACGTTTCTGCGGAGGAAGCGGCGTTGACGTTGCGCGGCGAGTTCCGCGAGACGAGCGGCGGCGCGGCGGCTCAATTGAAGACGTTGTATGATGCGGAAGATTTGTTGCGAGCGGTGCAAGCCGCCTATCAATTGACGAACGGGGCCGCCGTTAAAGCGATGTACGACGGGGGCGTGCCGGCAAGCGACGCGTTCGCGGCGATCGCGGGCGTGTACGGCGCGGCTGCGCTTGCCGCGGTCGATCTTCTGCGTCAAGCGGGTTATTCTGCACAGGTGATCGGCGCGGCAATCCGCCAAGGCAGCGGATTCGCGGACGTCGCTGCGGCGGTTCAAGCGCTTCTGGGCGCGGGGTTAAGCGCGCAGGAAACTTATGTCGTCGCCCGCGGCGCTTATTCGCAAGGGGAAGCGGCGTCGGCGATGCTGGAAGCCGGGTTGTCTGCGTTCGTCGTTGCAGGTGCGGTCCGTTCAGCCGGCGATGCCATGCGCTTCGCGGTTGCCGCGCTCAGGCAGCAGGGCAATGACGACGAGGCGGCCGCCCGCATCGCGATGAGCGCGTGGGGAACATCGCTCGGCCTGCCCGCCGTCGCGATCGAGCTTGTGGCGGGCGGCATGAGCAAGCCGTCTGCGGCGTCGCAGTTGCGCGCCGTGTACGGCGCCGACACGGCCGCGGCATACACGGCGATGAAGCCGATGTCCAATTCATACGACCCGGGAGACGTGTTCGCCATCCTCCTGCAAGGGGGGTACGAACCGGCTCGCGTGGCGGAATATTTCTTGAAACACGTCTACAGAGCCAGCGGTCCGGTGTTTGGCTTGCTCTCGTGGAATGGAAATTACCCGCTCGTCGAAGCGCTGGGCTACATCCACGATGCGGTCACTGCGGACGGCTCGGCATACCCGATGAGGAACGCGGTGTCAGACGTATTCGAATACGGCAGAGTGAAATATGACGTAGCGGAGACGCTTGCCGCACTGCGCGCCGCGTACGAAGACGACGCGAACGAGGAGCCGAGCCTGGCGAATTTACTTGCGGCAATTAGCAGCGACAACTTGTACTTGTACACGTTCTACAACGTAAGCGCGGCGCTTATCAAGGAGTTCGGACTGACGATGCCGGCATGGATCGACTTCCGGACGGCGAATTGCCCTTGCGATGCGGGTAAAGTCGCCTCGGATGCGAAGTTCCTGTTCGCAGGAAAATCATCGGCGAGCGACATTGTCATCGCGTTGAGCGCGTCCGGCAAGTTCACGCTGCAGGAAGTGATCAATGGCACGGTCGGGCTTTTCCCCGGGGATTCGCAGCAGGCTCGGATGTGGGCACTAACCTCGGTGCTGCGAAATACCGGCTACCCTGTCGCCGACATCGCGGCGAGCTACGATGCCGAAGGCTTGGATTGGGTCCGGGCGTTCAGCCAATACGGAATCGCGGCGCAAGAAACGGCGGACTATCTGAAGAATAAGGGACTTCCGGAAGATACGGTCATTGCAAGGCTGGAACCCTATCCGCTCATGGATATCGCGCTCGTGCTGCGCGAGCTGTACGGGCACACAGATGCGGAGACGATCGACGCGCTGGTTGCGGCAAACGTCTACCATCCGCAAGATATCGGTTGGGCCGTCGCCTCGGCTTACGGCGGCAACCCGTTTTCGCTATGGGTCAAGACACTGAAGGCGCAAGAGGCGACGGCAAGCTCGGTCGTGAACTTCCTCTCCTCCCGCTATCCGGAATTCGCGGATGCGGGTTTGGCGGGAACCGCGCTGCTTCAAGGCGGCTATCCGCTGGAGGAGATCATGCAGACGCTAATCCAGCGCTCGAGCAACGCGAATTTGCAGAACACGATCGCCGTGCTGAAAGCACTGAATTCGCAAAACCAGGTCACGCTCGCGCAACTGCTTGAAGCTTCTTCCAGCACGACGGCAACCAGCGGCATTGAATTCCTGAAGAACGCCAAGTATACGATGTTCGAAATCGCCGGCGCCCTGAAAAGCTATTACAGATTAAATTCGGGCGAAGCCGCGGCCGCACTGTCGGACAAGTATCCGTCCGAGCTTCCGCAAGTGCTTCAGATCGTCGCCGGCGTGTATAGTCAGAACAAGGAAGAGACGGCGGCGCAGGCGCTCGCGGCCGAAGGGATCACGACGCTCGCGGCGGCCGTAGCTTACTTGCAAGATGCGGGCTTCGGCCTCCGGGAGATCGCGCTCGTCGCTCGCAACCGGCTCGGCGCTTCGATCGGCGAGACTGCGCAGCAGCTTTCCTCGGGGAGCGGCGACGACGGCTTGAACGTGCTGCTCTACACGGTCGCGGGAGCGTACGGCGAGACGGTGGGGCACGCCATTCATGAGTTGCTCGCGCAGCGAGGTCAAACCTCGTTCGCTCAGGCGATTGCATTCGTATACGAACGGCAGCGGTTCGACTTGCTCACAGCCGCGAAGCTCGCGAAGGAGGAATACGGGCTGGCGTCCGGCGATGCGCTGAACGCGCTCCGTGCCTTCGGAATGTACACCGACAAGGATATCTTGAACACGATTTCCATCGTCTATAGCGTGACACAAAACCAAAGTGTCGTCGATTCGCTTGCGGCGGGCGGCTTCAGCACGCTGGCGGACAGCGTATCGTATTTGCTCCGCATGGGCTTTGATCCGCAAAGTATTGTCCAGGTAGGCAAGGAACATTTCAGACTTGATCAAGTACAAATCGCGGCGCAATTGGAAGCATCCGGCTTCTACCAGGGCGACAGCTCGGAGATCGTGGCTGCAATCTCCTATGTATTCGCTCAGACGATGAATGAGGCGCTTCTCTCGGCGATGGCCGCGACCGACAAGGCGACGTTCGGGGAGGCTCTTCCGCAGCTGCATGAACTGAATATTACATTGAACGAACTCGTGCTGGGCGCGAGGGACTATTACCATCTGACATCCGGAGAGACGCTCAGGGCGCTGCTGGCAAAAAGCTGGTATTCGATTGAAGACGTCGCGTCAGCCGTTCTGGATTATTACGGCAAGCCGTTCGCGGAAAGCGTCGACGATCTGCTGCGGAAATCCGGCGTCGTGACGATCCAGGAAGCCGCACCAATGCTGCGGCGGCTCGGCTACTCGCTCCAGGAGGTCGTGACGGCCGCCAAGGAGCATTACGGCTTGTCCGCCGAGCAGGCGGCTGAGGCGCTCGCCGCCATGGATTTCGATAGCGAGCAGGTAATCGGGCTGGCCGTCTCCGGCGTATACGGACGCAGCACCGAAACGAACGCTTCCGCCGTGCTCGAGTCGGCGGGCAATCCGGCCGATCCGGCGACGGCGGCGGTGCTTCTGAAGGAGGCCGGATTCCCGATTGCCGACGTTGCGGACGCGCTGTCCCGCATTTACGGCCAGGCGCCGGCACAGCTTGCTTCCACACTGGCTGGAACGGGCTTGTTCGATACACAGACGATCCTGTTTACGCTCACGACCGGGGCAGACAGGTCGATCGACTCGAACATCGTCGTCATCCTGGACAGACTCGGCATCGCGTCGGCGTCGGGCGCGGCTGATGCGCTCAGACAGGCCGGATATGGACTCGAGGATATTGCGAAGGCGTTGAAGGACGGTTACGGACAGACGCTGGAGCAAGCGAAGGCGTTGTTGGAGAGCATGGGCGGCTACGCTTCCTCGGCGATCGAATCCGCGGTCATCGCGGCGTACCGGAAAAATGCGAGCGCGGCCGACTCTGTCTCCTATGTGCTGGACTTGTATGGGGTAACGACCGCCAGAGAAGCCGTCTCGCTCATTAGCCGAACGGGCGGCTCCGCAGAGGATGCCGCCATGCAGTTGAAGAATCGGTATAAGCTCGATTCGGTGCAAGCCGGAGAACTGATCCGCGCCTTCTATCCGGCGGGTGACGATACAGTCGCTATCGCGTCTGTCTATTATGCCGACACGAATTTGTCGATCCTGACGCAAATTCTTCCGACCGGGTATGCGACGCGGCCAATCAATGCGGCCGGTTACCTCTCGGGCAAGCTGCCGCTGACGGACATCGCGCTCGCCATGAAGCTGTTGTTCGGATTGGACGCGCTTCAGGCGGTGGATGCGATGGTTAACGTGAACGCGACGCCGCAGCGAATCTACGATACGGTCGCGGAAGTTTACGGCTCTGACCCGCTGTACGCCAAGCTTGCGCGCATGAGAGATGAAGGCGGCCAAGCGGAGCATCTCGCACAGGAGATGTATCTTGCGGGCAGGCTGACGAACAATGACGTCTACCTAGTCGATACGCTCGACGCGCTCGGTTACGACGATGCGACGATTCTGAAAGTCAGATACGATTACTTCAGCGAATCCAGGAACAACGCAGGCACCTTGGAGGAGCAAGCGGCGCTGTTGACACGATTCGGCCTGAACACCCCGGAATCGATCATGAATTTCCTGGTCAACCGAGGCTACGGCGTCGGCGGGTCGGGCACGCTGCCCGTCATGCGGGTGATCCGGGCCGGGCTGCCGCAGGAACCGATCGAGAATATCGCGCTCACGTTGTCGGCCAGAGGGTTCCACTATCAAGCCATCGAGGATGCGATCAAAGCGATGGGAGAACCGGTTGAGTCGATCTCCGGCCACCTGAAGACGCTCGGCTACAGCGCTTATGCCGCGGCGGGATTCGTGAAGGGGATATCCCAGGTAGTCGGTGATCAGCTCGGGATTCTTCGGGGCAACGGGTATGCATTGGTCGACTACTTGCGCTACGTTCAATTCAATCAGGATGCGGTAAGCGCCTTGAGAGAAGCCGGCTTGTCGGCATCGGATATTGCGGTTGCAGCCGTTCAGTCAAGGGCCGAGACGAACTACGCAAACCTCGCAACGTATTTGCAGCAAGGCGGATTTACGGAATTGAAAGTCATCGTCGGCGCCATCGTCGATGCCGGTATCCCGATCATGTGGATTCCCGAATATTTAAGCCACATGGCCTCGCTCATGGAGATCGCCCGTGCGATGGCCGACTCGGGAACCATCCCGCTATCCTTGATCGTCATTGGGCTCACCAGGCGGGCGACCGACAAATTGGTGTACGACATCATTAACGAAGTCGGGACCCGCGAGCAGAAGGATCTGTCGGACAGTCTCTCCTACGTGGAGAGGATTGCGCTCGGCGACGATGAGATAAAGGCGATCGTGACGCTCGGCGCGTTGCGCGAGGCCGGGTTCAGCGCCGGCCGGTCCGCCAAGCTGCTGTCTGCGAAAGAGGGCGACTGGAAGATGGCCGCCGTTCTCCTGCTCATCACCGGGTACGATTGGGACGACGTGCTGGGCGCCATATGGGACGCATACCGCGATGCGATCGGGGTCATGATCCTGCAGTCGATGGTCGGCAGCACGATCGCCAACTTCATGCAAGACTTCCAGAAGTATTGGAAGCTCGGCAAAATCGTGCAGAAAATCGTCAAGAAGGCGATGGACTGACGCGGGCAGCGCCGGGGGACGCGAGCTTCTCCAGCCAGGTCGCAAGAGCCTGCCGGAGAAGCTCGCCGCAGTTCGAAATAAGGGCCTTCAAAGCCCCTATTCTCGCAAAAACAGCACCGCAGCACGAAATAGGGTCCCGCGAGGCCCTTAACCAACCCGGAAATGGGTCAAATGCTTGCATGGAAGCCGCTGCAGAGAGAGTTGGAGGAAATAGTCGCTGTGATCGCCAAATTGGCGGTGGGCGGCGGTCGATCGCGGGAAAAAGTCGCTGTGATCGCCAAATTGGCGGTGGGCGGCGGTCGATCGCGGGAAAAAGTCGCTGTGATCGCCAAATTGGCGGAATCGGCGGTCGGTCGCGGGAAACAGTCGCTGTGATCGCCAAATTGGCAGGATCGGCGGTCGGTTGAGGGGAATAGTCGCTGTGATCGCCAAATTGGCGGGATCGGCGGTCGGTCGCGGGAAACAGTCGCTGTGATCGCCAAATTGGCGGGATCGGCGGTCGGTTGAGGGGAATAGTCGCTGTCGTCGCCAAATTGGCGGGATCGGCGGTTGGTTGAAGCGAAAGATGACAAGGCCGTTTTCCTTGGTGGTATAATGAAGCCAACGAAAGGGGGGCGGCCTGCGTGGATACGAGACATTGGATGTCGTTCCTGCTATGCCTGGCGACGGCGCTCATGCTGTTTGTAATGGCTTTGTCTTACCGGAAACGCCACTTGCCGGTCGCCCGGACGATGATCTTCATCATGATCGGAGCGGCTTGCTACTCGCTGGGATATACGTTCGAAATCTTGAGCGACACGCTGTGGGGCGTCAAGCTGTCGCTTCAACTCGAATATATCGGCATTCCGTTCGTATCCGCGTTCTGGCTGCTGCTCGTCATTCAGTTTACGGGCGCGGCGGCCCAGGCCAAGCATCGCAGGTGGCTCGTGGCGGCGCTGTTCGTCGTGCCGATGGCGACCTTCGCGCTTCATCTGACGAACGATTGGCATCATCTCATCTACGAGGCGTACGTTCCGAACGTAGAAACGGACATCCCCGTATATACGACGATCAAGGGACCCTGGTACACGGTGCACGCGGTTTACAATTATACAATTTTGCTGTTCGGCTGCCTGCTGTTCGTCCCGATGTATTTGCGCGCCTTGCCGATCGTGCGCAAACAGATCGTCGTGCTCATTATGGGAGCGGCGGCGCCGATGCTGTTCAACATCGTGTACATGTTCAATCGGGTCATCGATTTCACGCCGCTCGGATTCGCCGCTTCCGGCTTGTTCTACGCCTGGGGTATCTTCCGGTTCGATCTGCTGAGGTTGACGCCGCTCGCGTTCGCGAAGGTGTTCGATACGATTCGGGACGGCGTCGTGCTGTTCGATCACGAGGATCGAATCGTGAACCGCAACCGGGCGGCGGAGGAAGTGTTCCCGGAGCTCGCAACGCTTACGGAAGCTTCGGTTCGAAGCCAAGACGCGCTGGCCGCGTATCCCGATCTGATGAGACGGGTAGCCGCCGCGGAAGGACGTGACGACCGGTTCTCATGGCGGCGTTCGGAACGGGGCGCAAGCAAGCACTACATGTGCACGCTGACGCATATTCACGATTCCGGCGACCGGATCGGCAAAATGCTCATGATGAGCGACGTGACGGAACTGATGGAGAACGAGTCGCGGCTTCGCGAGAACGCCAGGCAACTGTCCGTTCTGAACAGCTTCAAGGACAAGCTGTTCACCGTCGTCGCCCACGACATCCGCGACCCGATCGCGCATTTGGTCAGCTTGACGGAATTGCTCGGGGAAGCGGCTGCCGGTCTGGAAGCGGAGCATGCCGAATTGTTTCAGGAACTGCGCGGACAAGTCGGCGGCACGTTCCATCTCGTCGATAACCTGCTCGATTGGTATCGAAGCCAGAACGGACAAGTATCGTTCCGTCCGATGTCCTGGAACGTGCGGCAGGTCGTGCGGCAAGCGCTGTCCCTGGCCGGTCCTCGGGCGGAGATAAAGCGAATCCGCATGACGGAGACGATCGACGGGGAATTGACGGCAACCGCCGACAAGGAAATGCTCGATCTGATTCTTCGCAACCTGCTGTCGAACGCGATCAAGTTCACTGGAATCGGGGGCGAAATCTCGGTCGAGGCAAGCAGGCAAGAAGACGCCGTCAGCATATCCGTACGCGATAACGGAGCAGGGATCGACGAGGAAACGTCGAAGCTGCTGCGGCAGGAAGAGATGTTCTTCAAGGAGCCCGGCGATGGACGCGAGGGCGGCGAAGTTCGGTTCGGGATTGTGCTGGCAAGAGAGTTTCTCCGCATCCATGGCGGAAGCTTGCGGTTCGAGAGCACGCCGGGGCGAGGGACGACTTTCGTCTTCACGCTGCCCGGGGCAGGCCGCGAAGCCGCGTATTCGATCGCAGAAGAGGGGGGCGGCGACGGATGAAGGTCATCCTGGTGGACGATGAACCGGTCATGCATCTGATCATGAGAAATATGCTGCTCAAAATTCCGGGCGTGCAGGTCGCGGAGTCTTTCACGGACACGGGATCCGCAGCCGTTTATTTGAAGGATAATCCCGATATCGGCATGGCTTTCGTCGACATCTCGATGCCGGGGGAAAGCGGGCTGACGTTCGCGGCCAAGATGGAGCAATCCGGCAGCCTGACCCGGATCGTCTTCGTGACCTCGCACAAGCAATACGCGCTGGAAGCGTTCGAACTGTCCGTGCGGGACTACCTGGTGAAGCCGGTCACATTGGAGCGGTTGGAACGAACGGTCAATCGGGCGCTTGCCGACCGGACGGAGCCGCGCGATTCGTCCGGTTATTCCGCCGGAAGGGCGGGCGGAGAGCTCGTCATCACGACGCTCGGCGATTTCTCGGTCGGCAACAGTTTCGGGCGGGTGAAGTGGATCTCAAGCAAGAGCGCGGAGCTGTTCGCCTATTTGCTGCTGAACCGGGGCAAGCGCATAGCGCGGTCGCGTTTGATCGCCGATATTTTCGGCGGAATGACGCGGGACAACGCAGAGAAGTATTTGAACACCACGGTGTATCATCTCCGTAAATCGCTGGAGCCGCTAGGTTTGCGGGATTCGGTGAAATCGGAGAACGACGGGTATGCGCTGGAGCTTCCGGATGCGGATGTGTCGATCGATTACGAGCGGTTCGACGAGGAGTCGGGCGATCTGGCGACCGTATCGCTGACGGAGTTGAACCGCTGTCTGCAAACCGAGAAGCTGTATACGGGAGACTTGTTCGGCAGCAAAGCCTACGTGTGGGCGATTCACGAGACGGAACGCCTGCTCGAACGGTATGCGACGTTCGTCAAGCGGCTGGCCGAAGCGCTTATCGCCCATCGCGACACGGCGACCGCGGCGAAGCTGCTTCTCAAGCTGCATGCCCGCAATCCGCTCGACGAAGCCGTCGTCGGTTTATTAATGAAGCTTCACTGGCTGGCAGGCAACAAGAAGGCGCTCACGGCGCAGTATACCGAATACGTCAAGCTGCTCGGCCGCGAACTCGGCATTCAGCCGTCCAGGGAACTGTTGCTGTTGTATGACAGTTACATAAGCGGAAAAGCCGAATCCACATAAAAGAGACCAATCCGCCGGAGAAATGAGCTCCGTGCGGATTTATTTATGCAGAAAACGACTGCCCCAGACGGTGAACGAGATATCGCTCCTGCAATTCTCTTCCAACTACAAGATTGGTTTATTATGCTCATGACTTGCGGCGGTATAAGCCTACAAGAAGATTACAGGGAAATCAGCTTTCTTAAAGTCCATGTCATTCGTAACGAACGCGTCGGCTTCTTCCACTACTGCGGTGGCCAACTGGATTGCATCCGGGGTCTTCAAGCCATACTTTGCTTTATATTCGGCGCTTCTAATCGCAACGCTGTTGTCCAACTCACGAAATTTGAGATTTGGAAAATGGAGCAGTGCCGCTCGGTATTCCTCTGCCAGGTGTTCGTCCTTCGCCTTGAAAGGGCCTGTTAACACTTCAGTCAAGGTTAGCGTAGAAGTTACACCCATGACGGTTTTACTCTCCATTTTCTGAAACAGGGTCGTCAGCTTGTCCGCATACGGCGAACCTTCGATGAGGTATATAAAACAATTGGAATCGATCGCCACTCTGCGGCAAGTACCGTTCAGGACTCGTTCCATTCCTCATCCACGCTTTCCACATGTGATTTGGCGCGTTCGTAGGTCCCGTAGGCTCTACGGTTCAAGCTGGCGAGGTACTCGGTTTTGCTTTTTAATGGCCGCACGATATAGCTGCCGTCTGTTTGCGCTTCCCAGATGAGGGAATCCCCTTCCTGTATGCCAACGGATTCACGAACTTGAAAGGGTACGACGGTTTGAAACTTTTTTCCTACCTTACTTTCATAATAATACATACCACTCACCTCTGGTATGATTATAAACTATTGTCCTACCACTTGCAATATATAGGTTTATCATCTCCAAACCAAAGTTAATGAGTGTATAATGGGACATAAGACAACGATAAGTTGCCGAAGTTGACCAGTAGCGGTCAGGCGAGTTCGAGCCGAACTGAAGGAGCCGATGAAGTTGTACAAAGCCATTATTTTCGATCTCGACAATACGCTGCTGGACTATACGCGTTCCGAGCTGGAGAGCATGCGCCGGACATGCCGGGATCATTCGCTGTTCCAAGCGGATGGCGGCCTCGAATGGGATTCGTTCTGGCCCCGGTTTCTGGAGCATAATTTCCGCCACTGGAACAGCTTCGTGAACGGCGGCGAAGTGAAGTCGATCCGGGACGTGCTGCAATACTCCTTTCGAGACACCCTGAATCGGTCCGAGCTCTTCCACAAGCAGTTGGCGGAGTCGTACTGGCGATATTTCTGCGACAACTGCTACTTCGAAGAGGGAGGGCGGGACGTGCTTGAGTGGGCGCAGCGGCAGAGGTTTCAACTTGGCATCATTACGAACGGTATAGGCGAAGCGCAGCGCAGCCGGTTGAAGGCGGGAGGCATCGACCGCTTGTTTCAAGCGCTGATCGTATCGGATGAAGTCGGGGTGCGCAAGCCGTCGAAGGAAATTTTTGAAATGGCATTGGGCCATCTGGGCGTTCTGCGAGAGGAAGTGTTGTTTGTCGGGGATTCGTTAACGGACGATTACGAGGGGGCTGTCCGCGCAGGCATCGATTTCTGCTATTACAACCGCACAGGGGCCGTGCTGCCGGATCGCGTTGCGCCGAAGTACGCGGTCAGGCGTCTGGCCGAACTGGCGCTCCTCGATTTCGCCCCGCATTCTTGAGTGGACATTGAGATCATGACGGATCCGACGGAGAGGGGAAAGAGGGTGGAAGCGACCGTCCATAAACATAGACAGCCGCTGCCTCTCTGCCCGCCAATCCGTCAAGAAATCAAGCCAACATTGCTTCCACGGCCTGCAGCAAATCCATCGGGCTGAACGGCTTCGGGATGAAGCTGCTCGCGCCGGCCGCCAGCGCTTTCTCGCGATCGGATTCCTGCGCTTTGGCCGTCAGCATTATGATCGACATGCGTGCTTTCTTCTCGGCCGGGAGCCGCTCCAACACTTCCATCCCGCTCAGTTCGGGCATCATATAGTCGAGCAGCAGCAAGTCGTAGTCGGACTCGGTCAGCTTCTCCAGCGCGGCTCGGCCGTCCTTCGCGATATCGATCTGCACGTCCTCCAGGTCTTCAAGCGTATCCGCGATCAGCATGCGTAAAATTTCCTCGTCGTCCGCGATCAGAATTCTTTTCATCGTCTCACCCCGTCACATCAAGATTTTATGCGCCAGCCGTTCGACCCTGGACACGAGCTCGGACGGTTGAAACGGCTTGACGATATAGTCGTCCGCCCCCTGCTGCAGGGCGCGGATAATATCCGCCTGGCCGGCTCTGGCCGTCAGCATGGCGACAGCGATATGGCGTTCCGGATAAGTCTGGCGAAGCCTGCCGAGCACTTCCGATCCGTCCATCGTCGGCATGGCTCCGTCCAGCAATATCACATATTTCTCGTCCTCCGAATACCATTCCGAGCGAAGAAAGCTGCCGCCGTCCTCGTAGCTTCGCACCGATACGCGCGTATTGGCATCCGGCTGCCACGCCGCGAACTGGGAAACGGCGAGATCGCGGATGATCGGATCGTCATCGACGACGAGAATATTCAGCTTCTTCTCGTTCAACTGGCTCGCGATTTGCGGGCTATAGACGACGGTCCGGTTTCGCCCAGACTGCTTCCCCGCATAGAGCGCCTGATCCGCCTCTTCCACCAGCCTGTCGGCTGACGCATTGTCCTCCCGGCTGTCGGTCGCTCCCGCGGTGAACGTCACCTGAAATTCACGGTCGTCAGCCGAGAAGGTGTGTGCGGAGAATTGTTCGCGAATTCGCTGCAGCAGCTCTTCGGCTTGTTCTCTGTTCGTATTCGGCAGCAGGAGCGCGAACTCCTCGCCCCCGTAGCGGCAAAAAATATCCGCATCCCGCTTCGTCTTCATCACGTTCGCCGCGAAGCTGCGGAGCACCTCGTCTCCCATGGGGTGGCCGTAGGTGTCATTGACCTGCTTGAAGCGATCAAGATCCATAAGCACGGTCGCAAACATACGGCCTGTCCGCTGGAAATCCGCAAGCAACTGCTGGATCGTCCGGTTGAAATGCTTGCGGTTGTAAGCTTGCGTCAGTTCGTCGACGATGATCGATTGCTGCCAGCTCCTGATCATGCGAAAACGGTTGTCGATCAATGCGACGAGCAGCTCCGGATCGAGCGGCTTGGCGCAGAAGTCCATCGCTCCGGTACGATAAGCGCGAAGGCGATGAGCCTTCGTGCCTTCAATGCTGATCATGATGATCGGGGCATGCTCTTGCCGGGATTTGTCGACAAGCTGCTGCAGGACGTCCATGCCGTTCGTGTCCGGCAGCAGAATATCGAGCAACACCATGTCTGGCTTCCAGTCGTAGAACAGCTTCAGCCCGCGTTCTGCCGTCAACGCGATGCTGACCGGATAGCCGCGATCCTCCAGGATGCCCTTCAGATAGGCCGCCAAATCGACATCGTCGTCGATGATCAGAATCCGGTTTTCCATCTGCTCCTGCAGCGCGGCGGCTTGTGCCGCTGTACTGTCCGCAACGCCATCCGCCGGCGCCGAAGCGTCCACTGCGAGAGCGAAAAGCGGCTTCAGCCGTTCGTGCCACTCGGCATGGACGAGCCGATGGCCGCCCGTTTCCGCGAACCGATCAAGCTGACACCCCGCTTCATTCGCCAGCTCCGTCAAGCCGATCGTCCCGGCCGTCCCCTTGAGATTGTGCAGGAAGCCATGGATTTCCGTCTCCGGAACCGAATCCCGTTGTCTCCAGTCCTCCAGCGTTTGTTCGACTTTCCGCTTGATCAACTGTTTGTACGATTGCCCGCTCACATCGCATTCTCCCCGTTATCGTTATCGGTTGCACCTTCATGCTCGACTTCTTCGATCGTTGCGGAGAGAAGAGGGAGCGCCATCCGGAACGTGCTGCCTGCGCCCAGACGGCTGTTCACGCCGACGTCGCCGCGGTGCCGGGTCATAATTTCTTTCACGATCGCAAGGCCCAGTCCCGTCCCCCCGATTTCCCGCCGGTCCGTATTGTCCACGCGATAAAATTTGGAGAACAGGTTCGGAATCGCTTGCTCGGGGATGCCCAGACCTTCGTCCGCAACGTCGATCCGGATTGTACCGTCCTCCAATCGGGTCGCGATCGTGACATCGCCCCCGGCCGGAGAATACTTGATCGCATTGCTCACCAGATTGACGAGCGCCTGGTACAGCTTGTCCCTGTCTCCGAGCACCACGGCCTTGCCGCAGGAATGGCTGCTTATGATCCGATGCCTCGAGGTGGCGGCCTGCTGCAGCTCTTTCACCTGCTCGATCAGCTCGATGATATCGATTTCGTCCATGTGATATTGCTGGGCTCCGTTTTCCATACGCTGCAAATCCAGAAAATCGTTGATCAGTTGGGTCAGCCGCACGGCTTCCTGATGAATCGTCGTCAAATACTTGTGTTGACGCTCCGGCTTCATCTCCCGGTTCAGCATGAGCTCGGAAAACCCGAGTATGCTGGACAAGGGCGTGCGCAGCTCATGGCTGACCGTGCTGACGAATTCCGATTTCATCCGGTCCACTTCATGTTCTCTCGTAATGTCCCGGTGTACGAGCAGAATGCCGACTTCCGCCTTGTTGCGGTTGATGGGCTCCCAATACATCTGTATGTATCGCGGCTCCGGGCCGCCGAGCACATACGTCATGCTGCGGGCCAGCGAGGCATCGCCGCTCAGCGCGCGATCGATAAATTTGAATAAAGGCTTGGGCTCCGCAACGATGACGGCGAGGCGGGCCTTGAGCGCTTCGAGCGATATGCGGCCGGAGGCGGCGCTGTCGCCGGGCAATCCGAGCAGCTCGCACAGCTTGGAATTGACATGAAGCGATCGGCCGGCAAGATCCAGGAACTGGACGCCTTCCTGAATCGTGTCCAGCATATCCCGCGTCATCTGCCATTGTCCTTCGGTAATTTCGAACATCTCGAGCTTCTCGAGCGACAACGAGATTTGGCCGGCCAATCCCATGAATTCCATCTCGTCCCGATTGTCGATCGCTTTGCCTATGCGAGTAAACGCCATGCCCGCCGCAAGCTCTCCGTTCCCCTTGTACAGCGGGATGAAAATATCGCAAGCGCTGACCGCCCCTGAGAGATATCCTTTCTCTTCAGCGGTCGCATCCCTCTCCCGCACATACTGCTGTTTGTTCTGCACGGAGCGAACGAACGCGCTTCGCCCCAGTCCGTCCAGGAATTGCGCCGCTTCTTCTTGCGATATCCCGCAAGCCGCATAATCGCGCGCTTCGTTCATCAGCACGAGGATTCCTTTGTCCGATCGGGTAATCTCCGCGACATTGCGGACGATGCTGTCCAGAAGCGCTCTTCTGTCCGTTTCGGTGGCAAGCAATTGCGACAGCCGGTGGCGCTTGTTCAGAAAAGCTTCATTGTCCCCCATGATGCCCAATGCTCTCTGCAGCTCTTCCTGCTGAGCTTGCAGTTCATCCTGCTGGGCTTGCAGCTCTTCGTTCTGGGCCAGCAGCTCTTCGCCCTTCTCCTGAATCTCGTAAGTCATGCGATCCAGCGACCTGGACAGCAGTCCGATTTCGTCTTGCCGATCGGTCAGGTCCGCCTGAATGGAGTCGCCTTTGTCGTGGTTCAGAGCGTACTGGGACAATCGCCGTATCGGATCCCCGATATCCTTCGCCAGCGCGCGGGTAATCAGCAGGGAGATGATCAGAATCAGCAGGACGTAGAGGATGAAGTAAATTCCCTGGAAGGCCAGAACCCGGATAATCTCGTTCCATTCGTCTTTCAACTGCATTTGAATTTCGATCTCGAACTCGTGCGCATAGGCCACGATCTCGTCGACCGGATTGTCGACTCCGGGCCTGGCCAGGATGCGCAACGATTCGTAGTCGCCCTTGCGGGCGAATTCCGCTCCCGCCGGCAACAAACGATTCAGATACTGATCGAAAAACTGCTCGGCACGCTGAACGAATTGTTGTTCCTCATCGGTCAGGGACGATTGCTTCAGCGAAGCGATCGCCTTGTCCAGCGCCTCCCTGGACTTGAATATTTGTTCATAATCGGAATCGTTCAAGTAGATGTAGTAGCCTCTGACTTGCAGGATGATATCATTCGTAAGATTGGCGATTTCCGTAATAAGCTCTTGACGATGAATCAGCCGTTCCGTAGAAACGCTGTACTCCCGCACACTCTTGAATGAACCCCACGAAACGAAAGACGCACCGGCCAGAATGAGCAGCAGGCTTATCGCCATCATGGAGGATATTTTACGCTTGATGCTGCTCCGGAAATAGGGGAACGCCTTACTCATCGCCGCGACGACCTTCCGCCGATTTCAATAACCGCATGACGCGCTCTACCAATTGAGCCGGATCGATCGGTTTGGTCATGAAATCCTTCGCGCCGAACTTGACCCCTGTCCGAACCGTCGCTTCCCGCGAATCGCCCGATAGCAACAGTACAGGAACGGCTTGGGTCTCGGGGTCCGACTTCAGCTCCTTTAACGCGGTTAATCCGTCGACTTCGGGAAGATTGATGTCCATTATGATTAAATCGTATAATTTGATTCTGGAAGTAAATTTGAGAAAGTCGCTCGCAGTCTGATAGGTGTCGACGATGCGATCTTCCGATTCAAGCAGTTGCTGAACGAGGAGGCAGAACGGCGAACTGTCGTCAATGAGGGCGATACGTTTCGGCAATGACATCACTTCCTAATCTGATAATAGGGGAGGGCACCGCTCATGACAGGCTCCTCCGATCGATTCGAAGCCATCATCAAGCGAACGCGAATCGCATATATCGCGGATACGGCCGCCAAGATGGAACAGATTCATCTGCTTTTTCGGCAGTGGACGGAAGGCAGCGCGCCAGTTGACCTGCTGGTCGACACGACGCACAGACACGTTCATGGCATGAAGGGGTTGGCATTGACGCTGAACTATCCTGTCATCCATGAAGCCTGCGAACCTATTCTCTCTATATTACAACATCACGGCCCTGATTGGACAAGATTCGACATAAATGCACTGCAATTGCTCGTAACTGCCTTGCAGGAACGTGTGGATGCAGCGTTTGCCGCGGATGAGTGACGATGTTTCCGGGAGGCAGGATGGGAAGTGGCAGGAGATTGCTTGCAAGCAAGGGGATTATCAGCGCAAATTCCAACAGCGCCGTTATTCCGCGGTTTTACAGTGATTTTTGCAATGTTTGTCTCTTATAAGGGCCCTCCGTTCCGTTAGCTTTTCCAAAACACCCTTTATTACCGATTAAGGCTTTTGAGTTCTGTTACGCTGCCTGCACAGGTTGTTTTGCCCGATCCACAATTAATCGACAGTCTCTGCTATCATGTTATTATTCGAATACTTGGACAGTTTTTCCGTCATGATCGGGAACGTTGTTTTCGCTCGCCGGATACAACTGAATCTCTCCCAGGCGAGTGTTAAAAATTACGGGCGTGGACGTCAAGTTTTCGGATGAAGAAGCGGCAGCCGCTCAACTGGTTTGAATGAACAGCTGCTCCTCATCTTCTTGCGGCTTACGGGTTCGCAGGTATCAATCCCCCAAATCCTGCCCCTGAAGCTCCGCGAACGACGCATGTCCCTTATCGAAGTAGTGGCTCCGATAGTTTTTGATATGGCCCCAGGAGTAGCGCAAGTTGCTGATGATCCGTTTCAAGTTCACATCCTTGCGGTACCAGAGCGAACGGATCACTTGCTTCCGGCTGTACAACTGATTGATCTCCGCCGACAGCGCCGGATCGGTGACGTAGCGCTTCAATACCGAGCGCGGCACATTGGTCCATAGCGCGATCTCCCGACCGTATGCGCACTCGCCCGACTTTCCGTAGACGACTTGATCGATAAGCGCCTTGACCATGTTGAGCCCGGCCGCCCGCACGAACAAGCTGCTCCTGCCGAGCCGCGGATTGATTTCGAACAGCATGTACTTGCCTGTCCGGCTGTCGAACTTCATGTCGATATTGGAAAACCCCACGTACCCGATTTGCTCCAGGAACGTCCTGATCTTCTTGTAAATGTCCATGTCGGAGCGGCTGACGATGGCAGCGTAGTTGCCGAGCGTCTTCGGCGCGTATTCCTCCAGCACCGGCTGGCCGAGACACATCATCCGCACTTGCCCGTTATCGCCGGAGTAGCTGTTGATGACGCGCATCGCGCTGTCGCCGCCGGGGATGAACTCCTGAATGATCAATTTGCCGCGGTAATCGGACGTATTCATGCTGCGGACCATCGTCAGGTAATCTTCCGGCGACTGGAAGAAGAACACCTTCTTCTTGCCTTCGAAATGACAGTGCAAATACTCGTAAGCGTTGCTGTTCTCCGGCTTGACGACGATCGGGAATTGAAAGTCCATGCGCTCCGGCGCTCGCTCGCGCTCGTGCGGTTCGCACACGACCGTCTTCGGATAGTCCAGCCCGTACCGCTCGCACAAGGCGTAGAACTTGTCCTTCGTGTCGAGCGTATCGAGCAGGGCACCCGGTATGAAATGATTCGCGATCAGTCCCTTGAACTTGTCATAATGGCGCGACAGCATTCCGGCATAGTAATCCGAGCAGGGGATGACGATCAGCTTCCGTTTCGGGGCGGCGTGCTTCTCCAACACGGACAGTAAGGCGCCGGGAAATACGTCCTCGCGGTCGAAGTTGTCGATCCGCACGAGGTCGAACAAGCGGCTGTGCATCGTCGGGATAAGCAGCCGCGTGCAGAGCAGGAGCGGCCGGATTCCGTAGGCTTCATGAATGAGTCTGACGTTGCCGTAGGCGTTCTCGTCGCTGCCAAGGATGATGGGCAGGAAATCGTATTGGTGGCTCATAGGTTCCCTCGTTCGATAGTTTATTCGCTTGCTAATATCATAACATCCAGGCCGGAACGAGCCAATTGCTGTTGTTCAGGGGAATAAGGTCGCTCGACAGGCAAACAACGCAGCCTCCACCGATCGTCATTCCCGTATGTTGAAGCACATCGAAATGCCTGATCGCGTCTTTGCCCGGATTTCCGCTCTTTTTGATTTCGATCGGATATAGGGTGTTATTCTCATACAGGACCAAGTCGATTTCCCGCTTGTCTTTGTCTCGATAGTAATAGAGCGGCGGCCTTCGACCGCTATTCAAGTAGCTCTTCATAATTTCGACCGTGACCCATGTTTCGAAGAACGCGCCCGACATGGCGCCTGCTTCCAATGCTTCGGAGGAAGTCCACTTGGTTAAATAGGCGCACAAGCCCGTATCGAGCATGTACATCTTGGGGGTCTTGATCAGGCGCTTGAGCGTGTTGTTATAGTACGGCTCGACAAATGCGACAATGCCGGAAGATACGAGGACGGACATCCACGTCTTGGCAGTGGGCGGGCTGATCCCGGTATCCTTGGCTAGATCTGCATAATTGACCATCTGGCCCGTTCTTGCCGCCACGCTCGACAGAAATCGAATGAACGCGATTTCGTCTCCAACTTGGGATAAATCTTTGACATCGCGTTGCAAATACGTTTGCATATAGGAAGAGTAGAAGATTTCCACATCAGGAGGGTTGCCTGAGTACAGGGCAGGCATTGAGCCTTTGTGGATTCGCTCGAATACGTCCAATAGTGATTGCGGCTCCGCTTCTTTCCGCTGATTCATCAAAAATTCGGGCAATGTTGTGAATGACGCATGAGATCGATTCATCAGCTCGCGATTGGACAGCCCCAATAAGTTCACGATGCCTACACGGCCCGCAAGCGATTCGCTAGCTTGGTGCATGAGGTGGAACATTTGCGAACCGGTTAGCCAATAGTCTCCATTGCGCTTGTGATTGTCGACGTGCATTTTGATATACGGCAGCAATTGGGGGGCATATTGAATTTCATCAATGATCACGGGAGGCTGATATCGCTGAATGAACAAGGCGGGGTCTGTGGCGGCCAGCTCGCGTATCAAAGGATCGTCCAATGTGACATATTGGCGATCGGATTCAGCTAATTGCAGGAGCAGCGTTGTTTTACCGACTTGTCTCGGCCCGGTGATCAGAAGCACGGGAAAGCTGTTTTGGATTCGGAGAACGGTCTGTTCAATGGCTCGTTGAATATACACAAACAATCACCCTCGACAATTAGAAGATATGATTTTATATTAGTCGAAAAACCGTTGAAAGTCAATTTGGTTCGACCTGGTATGTGCGTATGTGCGCCCTGGCTGGCAAATCTCGCAAATCGTTTTATAATGAATACTCCCACCACTTACCTGATCTATCGCTTCGGTTGAAGTGGGGGTTTCTGATGAACACCCTTGTACCTTACAAGATGTTTATCATCAGTGGAGTTGACACGTTGACGGACTGGATACCGCCCAACCCCGCTATCCCATCAGCGGTTGCTTTTGGGAATACTTTGCGCATGATATTCGCGGCGGCGTTCACATCAGCATGAATCAAGCCGTTGTTCCGACTTCGATACAAGCCGCGGTGAATCCGCCTGCCCGAGAAGGTTCTGGTGACGCCTTCTTCATACTTGGGCAAGGGATCGCCGTCCAGGAAGCTGGCTTTGGAGGTGTACGCCTCCTCGGTGAGGATCACCTCGATGCCCAGTGCCGCCGCTTTATAGCGGATCATTGATACGAGCATCTGATGCGGAAGATGGCAGAACGACTGGTTGTTGCGTCGTCCCATGCCTGACTCCATCTTCCATCCTGTGTTATAGCCGATGACGATCGTTCCGATCTGCTGCTCAGCAGCGAAGCGGACGATATAGTGGCTCGCCTTGTGGAACGTATCCTTGATTCTCCGGTGGCGCTTCAGGTGCAGACGCTCCAATCGCTTGGACGTATGCGCGCCTTCATGCGGCTGCTTCCCTTGCCGGAGAATCCCGGTATAATGCGCCTTCAGCTTGTTGTAGTACTGGTTGAGCGCTTTGATCGGCTTGCCCTTCACCAATATCGGTCTGTGACCCGTATTGGTGACGATGGTTGCAAGCTGATCGATGCCCAAGTCAATCGCAAGCACGTGCTCCTTCTTGACGTCTGTCGCTTCTGCAGGACAGACAGAGATGACCAGTTCTATCACATACTGCCCGTACTTCGGAAGGATGCGAACCTGCTTCAATGTGCCGTCCGTGCCCCCAAGCTTGCCGATATTGAGCCGTTGTTTCGTCATGGGAAGTTTGAGGTATTTGCGGTCCTTGATCTGGCAGTCCTGATTGGTGAGCATGACTTCCTTGGCCCTGGCACGGGTATAGCCGGGAATGTGCGGCCTTCCGGTGTACTTATCAGGATGAGCCCGATAGTCCTTCATACTGGTGAAGAACGAAGACCAATTGGCGAATACCCCCTTCATGATCCACTGACTGCATTGCGCAGGCAGTGCCCGGTAATCCCCCTGCTCCATCACCTTGAACAGGCAATCCAGAAAAGCATAATCCACGTAAGGGGATGCTCGCGATGGCAACTCAAAAAGGTGACAACGAGAGTCCTTACGCTGATCGACCGGTTTCAGAAGTTGCTTCCGAAGTCTCTTCTGATGGGCTTCCCGTTGGCGTTCGTTCATCAGGCCGATGTTCGCCTGCAAAGTGTCCATGACTTGTTGCTGCAAAGGCTGAAGAGGCTCCTCTTGCCGGAGTGCCGTAAACACTTGGCGGATATAAAAGTTGGTTGTATTATGCAAGTTCTTGGCTTCTTGGCACAACCACTCCGCGTAAGCATACAACCGATGACCGGGCTTGATCCACACTTGGTACGTGCGGTATGTTGGTTCTGACATACACTCACCTCTCTAGGAACCAAACATACGTTCTCTTTCATTTTATCACATATCTTTAGATAATGGGAGGGAGTTGCAAGTGATTTTACATAGGTATTTCACAGATCTCGCCGATTCACCACCCCCTTATCACCTTCGGTGCTTGAAGAGGGCGTCCTCTCGGCGGTATTAATAGAAGGCGAGGGGCGCGTTTTGCCGGAGCGCCTTGCGTCGATGCAAAGACCGAAGCGATGGCGCCGACCATGGTCAGAGGAGGCAGGGTATGATTGTAGGAGCCAAGTTACAGTGTCCTTCCATACGTTCGGCATTGGTTGACCGGCCATTGATGATCAAGAAGCTGGACGAAGGCCTGCATGCGAAGCTGACAATTCTGATCGCTCCTGCCGGGTACGGCAAGACAACGGCTCTGGCCCATTGGACCAGACAGTGCGGATTTCCCGCCGCATGGATTTCACTGGACAGCAAGGACAATGACTCCTATCGCTTCTGGCATCATGTAACCGAGAGCATCGGCCAACTATATCCGAATTTCAAACATACGATGCATCCGGTCCTCTCGGAATACGCATCATCATCAGCAGATACCGTCATAGCCGCGCTGTTGGAAGGGTTGGGCAGCGTGACTGGCGAACTGACCCTCATATTGGATGATTATCACCTCATCGACTCCCCTGCTGTTCACGATATGTTGGCAGAGGTTTTGTCCTATTTGCCGGATCATATTCATTTGTTTGTGGCCACGCGCGTTGAATTGCCCATTCCCGTAAAGAGATTGCAGGTCAGAGGACAGGTACATAAAATCATCGTTCAGGATTTCTGCTTCCGATTGGAAGAAGGGATTGCTTACTTTCGGGATTGTATGGACATCCCCTTGTCCCGGGAGGATGTATCGTTGCTCATCGGGCAAACGGAAGGCTGGATCAGCGGTTTGCAACTGGCGGGACTCTCGCTTAAAGAGAACGGCGTCAACCCCGATTTTATCCGGAGGTTCAACGGGCATCAGCGGGATATCGCGGATTACTTGCTCGAAGAGGTGTTCCAGCATCAGACGGACAAGACGCGAGCCTTCTTGTTGCGCACTTCGTTCTTGAGCCGTATGAACAGCTCGCTATGCGAAGCCGTCACGGGCCAGACTCGCGCACAGGCGCAGTTGGAATGGCTGGAGCGGCATCATCTGTTCATCGTTCCGTTGGATGAAGAGCGCGGCTGGTACCGTTATCATCATCTCTTCGCGGATTTTCTGCGGCTGCGGTTTCGGGAACGGGACAAGAAGCAATGGAGGCAAGCCCATGCGAAGGCGGCTGCCTGGTTCGAGAAGAACGGATTTGCCGAGGAAGCCGTCGATTGCTTGATCGAAGGGGGTTACTACGCCAATGCCGTCAAGCTGATCGAGAAATTGCTGCCGGCATTGATGCAAACGCAATGGACGGTGCTATATGGCTGGTTCGCCGTTATTCCGGATGAATATATATCTGCGATCCCGATGATCGATAATTTCTATATGGGCATCCTGATGATCATTGGGCAATGGGATCTGGCGGAAGCGCGGGCGCAGCGGGCAGAGCTTCTGCTCCATCGAGGGGATGCCTCCATGCAGGAATCCGACCGCAGGCTGGCCGCGGGGAACCTCCATCTGCTGCAAGCGATGATGGCCTTATATCGCAGAGACCTCGCACGGTCATCGGACTATTTCGAGAAATTCGATCGCCATTTGCCGGAGGGCAGTATTTTTCAAAAACTTAATGGAAATTCGGCGCAAGGGACACAACTGGGAGATATGCTCGCCTATATGAACGATCTGCGGGCGGCGGAGCGCTATTTGAAGCTGTGGGTGAGCCGGTGGGAAAACAGGCGGAATTACCCTTTCGTCGGACATTTCATGGCTTCTTGCAGTGAGTTGATGTATGAGTGGAATTGTTTGGATGAAGCCGAGCGATATGCGAGAAGTGCGCTTGACCGTGAGGATGTGCAGCCGTTTGCCCAAATTTACGTCAAGGCGGCGCTCATCGCTTCGCGCGTTCTGCATGCCAAGGAGAACGGCCAGGAAGCGACCGTTCTCCTTGAACGGGCAAAATCGCTCATCGCCACGCCGGATTATCAGCTGTTCGCCAGGAGAATCGACGGCCGGCTGGCTTGCCAGTTGTTCCACCAGGATGCCGGCCGGCTTGCGGCCCAGTGGCTCAAGGCATGCGGACTGGCTTGCAACGACGCCATTGCACAGGCGAAATTCGCAGAGTATTACCTGTTGGCCGAGGTGCTCGGCAAGCTGGGTCAATCGACCCAAGCCATGCATGTGCTGGAGCGCTTGTATCAATTGGCGAGCGCTGCGGACTGTCTCAGAGACAAGATTCGCGTGCTTATCCTGAAGAGTCTGTTGCTGGACAAGCTTGGATCTCGGGAAGATGCGCTGATGAAATTGGAGCACGCGCTGCATCTGGGCGAGAGCGAGAAGTATTGCCGCAGCTTTATCGATCAAGGCAAGCCGATGGCGGAGCTGCTGCTGGATTATGTGCAGCGGAGGCAGAGCGGGTTCATCCGGCCGTCCGACAAGACAGTGTCGCTGCCGTATGTGAAGAGGCTGCTTCACGCGATGAACGAGAGCCTGCCAAGCCTGCCGCCGCAGCTTCCCGCATTGCTGACCAGGCAGGAAACGAGAATTGTCGGCATGATCGAGCGAGGAATGTCCAATAAAGAGATAGCGGAACAATTGCAAGCGGCTGTCGCGACCGTCAAGTCACATATCAAAAATATATATCTGAAGCTGGAGGTCAACAGCAGATTGCAAGCGCTGCAGCGCGCGAAGGAATTAAATTTGCTGTAAATCCCTGCCCCATCCCCCCTCCCACTCCCCCTTTGGGGGGATTTTTTATGATGCGGGAAATTTGTAGAATGGAATCAGAATGTGGGGGCGGGCGCGATGGGACGAGGGAAGAGCAAATTGTTGAAGACGATTATTCATTATTTGTCACGTCACAAAGGTTTGTCCCTATTCATCGGATTGGCTTTGCTGTTCGAGCTTGTATTTCATTATTTAATCGCATTAAGCTACAAATATTTGATTGATTGGGCTATTTTCCCCAAGGATGCTTATGCGTTGTCTGTCATCGTCAGCCTACTTGCCGCTGTCGGGCTGCTGAATGTGGTCGCCGGATCTGTCGGGGATTATGCCTCGGCCAAGTTCAGCAATCATATCCTCATCGATATGCGGACAAAGCTGCTTCAGCATATTCAGAAACAAACGGACGAGTTTCACGCCAAGTTCCAGACGGGGGATGTGCTTTCCCGGTATACTGCGGATATCCCGAATGTCGAAACGGCCATTATGAATTCACTCACGAATGGCTTTATTTCGGCGCTCAGCATCGCTGTGGGGCTTGCTGTGTTGTTCCGGTTGGACTGGGAGCTGACGCTCATTTGCTTCGTGCTTTCCGCTTTGCTCTTCGTGCCATACAAGTTATTGCGTCCCAGAGCTGTACAGGTAAATCAGGAATATTTAAGTCAATTGGAGCGTTTCACCAACCTGGCGGACGAAAATCTGAAGGGACACCAACTGATTCGCGGATTTGATCTGGGAGTGACCGTCACGCTCCGCATTCGCAGCGTCCTGGAAAAAATGTTCATGCTGGGTGTCCGCAGAAGCTTCATCGACTCGCATCTGCATCGCTTGCCAGCGCTTGCGCTTTCCCTCGTACAAGCGTTTATTCTGGGGTATGGCGGTTATTTAACCTTCTCCGGGAAGCTATCTGTCGGGGATTATCTGGCCTTCAACAGTATTTTTATGATTATCGCCCACTCCCTCACGATCCTGATCTCGGTGACGCCCGGTATGATCAGCGGGCGAGTCAGCTTGGCCAGAGTGAATGAATTGCTGGACTATCAACCAAGCGTTGAACTGAACGATCATGCGCCCCCATTGCCGGCAATCTCCACAGGCATCCATTTTGATAGGGTTGCCTTCTCCTATACACCGGGGCTTCCGGTCCTGAAGCAGCTGCAGTTTACGATCCCTGTGAAGGGTTATACGGCCATTGTCGGTTCCAGCGGCGCAGGCAAAAGCACGATGTTGAAGCTGATGCTCCGCTTCGCCGATCCCGATCAGGGCAAGATTTGTTACGATGGCGCCGACATTCGCCATGTCAATTATTCCTCGCTGCTGAAGCAAATCGGCATTGTTTTTCAAGAGACGTTTCTATTGAATACAACGATTCGGGACAACATCGGCATGGGCCATTCGGAGGCTTCCGAGCAGGAGATCATGGAAGCCGCCCGACTGGCCGAGATCCACGATACGATTGAGCGCTTCCCGAACGGCTACGACAGCATGGTGCAACATCAAGGCGGCAGCTTGTCCGGCGGACAGCGGCAACGCATCGCCATTGCCAGGGCGCTGCTCAAGAAACCCCGATTGTTGTTTCTGGACGAAGCGACATCCGCCCTTGATCCCGAGCTTGAAAGCTCAGTGAATGAAACGATCCTGAAGCTCGCGCAAGCGCACGGGCAGGCGGTCATCTCCGTGACCCATCGCCTGAAGTACGCTTCCCGGGCCGATCGTATTCTGGTATTGCATCAGGGGGAAATTGCCGAGAGCGGCACCCATGAACAGCTCCTTGCGCATAATGGCGTTTACCGGCGCATGTGGGATAAACAGACGGGATTCAGCTATTCGGGGAACGGGAGCGATGCGACTGTCGATGGCACCCGGCTCGGGCAGTTGCCATTCTTCGCAGGACTCGATCGGCAAGCGCTGCAAGAGATCGCCGCCCTGTTCGCGGTGGAGCAAGTTGGCGCCATGCAGCGTGTGGTGAATGAAGGGGAGGAAGGCGATAAATTTTATATTATCGTCCGCGGCAAGGCAGAGGTTACCAAATGGACGAAGGACGGAGAGGACAGACGCGTGGCCATACTCGAAGATGGCGACCATTTCGGCGAGATTGCGCTGCTGCGCAGCGTACCGCGGACAGCGAGCATTCGTGCGATGACGCCTTGCGTGCTGCTGGCCATCTCCGCCGAATATTTTGTTCCTTTGATGACGAAATATCCGAACATCAGAGAATTGTTGGAGTCCACACTCAGACAGCGGCTGTAGAACGGCTGTAGAAAGGATGGCCGTAGATATGCCAAACTGGAAAATCGCTGAGGAGCAAACCGATCAGGAAGCCGCAATCCGGCTGCTCATCGCTAATTATGATCAACTGGGACTTCCTTATCCGCTCCATTCGCTCATGCTCGCGATCCGATATTTTCTTCATCACCATACACTGCTGATCTGCAGGGATGATAAGGGAAATGCGGCAGGCGCAGCCGGATTCGGACTGGGTACGGAGGAAGACGGCTATACGGATTGGACCCAAATTGAGCTCTATACCGTATTTCTGCTGCCCGAGTATCGTTGTACACGGCTGTTCCTGCAAGGTCTGCGGGAGGTCGTGAAATGGATGGAGGCACCCGGCAACGTGAGTTCTCTAGTCTTCTATTTACAACCTGGCCATACGACCTCCAAGCTGTTCCGGAAGTTCACGAGAGTTGAGAGAACGGTGGAGCGTACTTGCGGAACGCTGGCGCTTCATACCGCCGAGCTGCACGAGTTGCAGGATTACTTGAAAGTGCGCAAATGACGAAGCAACCGGATCGTTCACGAAGGAATGACTCGGTTGCTTGTGGTGAAACCTTGCGTTACTTACCGGCCGCTTTTTTGGGAAGAATCTGACTTGCCGGCGACGGTTGTGGTCCCACTAAGGACATATATAAGCCCTCCCTTCAAGGTGATACCTACAGTTTAGCATAAAGTTGTTTATAAATAAACATTAATTTCACTAATTAGAATAAAATGGGTGGTGTATTTGGCGTGATCACTTATCATCTTTGTTCGAATGAATGGTTATGGTCGCAATATACCCTCTTTTATTTGCAGCATCGTCAAGAAATCATCACTGACTATACGGTGAAATATGTCATTCAAGATATCGTACGCTATATGGATGACGGACATGCGATCCTGGCCTTGAATGAAATGGAGGAAGTGATCGCGATCACAGCCTGTTACTACGAAGTGCCGGACCCAAACCGGGTGAAGAAGGATGCGGCCGTTCTGCATAATTCTTATGTGCTGCCCGAGTATCAGACCAGCCGTGTTTTCCTGCGAGGCTTGTCATACAGCGTGGAAGAGATCGGCAAAGCACGCCCTCAAGTTACGGAGGTTCGAATGCATGCCGGGGTGGATAAGCCTTATTTGCACCGTATCTACAGTAAAATCGCCCAAAGGTCGGGAGTTACCGGAGATTCCGGCAAGCGGTTTACGGAATTCGTCACCTCCTATGAGGAGCTGTCGAGATATTGCAGGCAATTTACCAGGCAACCGCTACCATGAAACCAGCCATCAGAATGTCAATGATCAGGAAAGGATGAGAGATAAAATGCGAAGAGGTGTGCCTCGGATTAGCCGTTTCCACCCAGGGGGCTTGGGGAAGTGGTTTGCCGTCAGGAGAACGGTCAGCCTTATCGTGGCTATCCTGCTTTTCTCCGGCGGGTTATGGTCAGGATGGGGGCTGCAAGCTGCAAGCGCGGATGATACGGATATCGTGCTGTATGTGACAATGGAAGGCGACGACACAAACGGCGGAACGGGTTGGGATGATGCTTTTGCCACGTTGCAGAAGGCGTTGGACGCCGCGGACACCAGCGGCGGTCAGGCTTATCAGATCTGGATCGCGAAAGGAACGTATATACCGACCCATACCTTACCGGCATCGAGCGTCTGTGTCGAAAGGATTCCCGATCCCCCCAACCCGCCCGAGAGTTGGCAATGTGTTCGGTACGAGATGCAAGTAGACCCGCAAACCGCGCATTTCGCGATGAAGAACGATGTGGCCATTTACGGCGGGTTTGCGGGAACCGAGGACCCGGCGAGTTTTTCGCTTGCCGAGCGTGATTTTGCTAACAATGAAACGATATTAAGCGGGGATTTGGGAGTTGACCCCGTGTCGTATAATCACCTCTCGGCGTATCATGTGTTCTACCATCCGAATCTGGCACTGGATGCCACTGCGGTTTTGGACGGGGTGACCATCAGCGGCGGAAGAGGAGTCGAACATCAAGGTTATGGCGGCGGGATGTACAACATCGGGAGCAGCCCGGCACTCACCCATGTAACGTTCAGCGGGAATTATGCACAGTATGCTGGAGGCGCGATGGCTAACGATTCCAGCAACCCGACGCTCACCCATGTAACGATCAGTGGGAATGAGGCAAGGAGTGGCGGCGGGATGTACAACGCCGGTGGGAGCAGTCCGATACTCACTCATGTAACGATCAGCGACAATGAAGCGTTCATAGATGAAGGCGGCGGGATGGCCAACAGGAGTGGCAGCAGCCCTGATCTTACTTATGTAACGATCAGCGGGAATGAGGCAAATATTGGTGGCGGGATGTACAACAGTGACAGCAGTCCGACACTAACCAACGTGACCATCAGCGGCAATAAGGCAAAGGATATCTCTTTCGGCGGCAAAGTTGGCGGCGGGATCTACTCCCATAACGGCAGTTTGACACTCACCCATGTGACGATCAGCGGCAATTGGGCGGATTATGAAGCCGGAGGGATTTACAATAATAACAGCGCAACGACGATAAGCAACAGCATCATCTGGGGGAATTCGACAACAGATGGATATAATCCAAATATCGTTATTTCACCCTATTGGTCCACCTTCCCGGTGATCTCCCATAGTCTGATCGGCTATTCGAACGGAAGCGGAGACAATTGGAATGCTTCGGTCGGTTCAGATGACGGATACAATATCGACGCCGATCCAAAGTTCATTGATTATCAACCTGCAACCATCGATTCAACATCAAGCGGCGACTATCGTTTGCGTAAAGATTCGCCGGCGATCAATGCCGGGAATATCATCGATATACCGGACGGCATCCTAACAGACCTGGATGGCAACATTCGTGTCACCGGTGCTTCCGTTGATATGGGTGCGTATGAATATGAACGCGTTCTTCCCGTACCCCGGAATTTAATCGGCACGGCAGGGGATCGACAAGTTACTTTGAGCTGGGACGGCGTAAACTTTGCCGACAGCTATGAGGTGTACAAGTACGAAGGCGCAACGGGCCCTGTGACCACGGATGATTGGGAACGGGTTGCGAGCGACATAAACGTCACTACCTATAAAGTGACCGAACTGACGAATGGAACGGGTTACGCATTCGCGGTGAAGGCAGTGAGTACGCTCGGCGACAGCGATTTCCCCGATGCGGCGATTGCGACACCAAGTGATGTGCCGCCAGACGTCGAAGAAGAAGATGGTCCCGATCACATTCTATATGTAACAATGGAAGGCAATGACACAAACGGGGGTACTAGTTGGGATAATGCTTTTGCCACGTTGCAGAAGGCGTTGGACACAGCAGACACAAGTGGCGGTCAAACGTATCAGATCTGGATCGCGAAAGGAACGTATATACCGACCCATACCTTTCCGGCATCACTCGTCTGTATCAGATTTGACACCGATTCCCCCAACCCGGGCGGTTGTATGCAAACTGAGATGCGAGTAGACCCGCAAACCGCGCATTTCGCGATGAAGAACGATGTGGCCATTTACGGCGGGTTTGCGGGAACCGAGGATCCAGAGAATTTTTTGCTTGCCGATCGTGATTTCGCCAACAATGAAACGATAATAAGCGGTTATTTGGGCGTTGACCTTTCGTCGTATCATGTGTTCTACCATCAGAATCTGGCACTGGATGCTACTGCGATTTTGGATGGGGTGACCATCAGCGGCGGAAGAGGAGGATATAACGGCTTAGGCGGCGGGATGTTTAACGATAGCAGCAGTCCGGCACTCACCCATGTAACGTTCAGCGGGAATGAAGCAGATTTTGCTGGCGGCGGGATGGCTAACTTAAACAGTAGCCCGACACTCACCCATGTAACGTTCAGCGGAAATAGTGCAAGTCGTGGTGGCGGGATGTACAACATTAACAGCAGTCCAATACTCACTCATGTAACGATCATCGACAATAATGCGTCTATGAATGAAGGCGGCGGGATGTCCAACGTGAGTGGCAGCAGCCCTGTACTTACCGATGTAACGATTAGCGGCAATCAGGCAGCAACTGTTGGTGGCGGGATGTACAACAGTAGCAGCAGTCCGACACTCACCAACGTGATCATCAGCGGCAATCAGGCGGCAACGATCGGCGGCGGGATATACACCCATAACGGCAGTTTGACACTCACCCATGTGACGATCAGCGGCAATTGGGCGGCTGATGATGCCGGAGGGCTGTACAATAATGAAAGCGCCACGACGATAAGCAACAGCATCATCTCGGGGAATTCGGCAACAGATGAATCTAATCATAATATTGTTATTGCACCTATGGGGTCCACCTTCCCGGTGATCTCCCATAGTCTGATCGAATATTCGAACGGAAGCGGAGACAATTGGAATGCTTCTGTCGGATCCGATGACGGAAACAATATAGACGCAGATCCCAAGTTTATCGATTATCAACCTGCAATCAACGATCCAACATCAAACGGTGACTATCGATTGCGTAAAGATTCTCCGGCGATCAATGCCGGGAATAACATCGATATACCGAGCGGCATCATAACGGATCTGGATGGCAACAGCCGTGTCGTCGGTGCTTCCGTTGATATGGGTGCGTATGAATATGAGCGCGTTCTTCCCGTACCGCACAATTTGATCGGCACGGCGGGGGATCGACAAGTTACTTTGAGCTGGGACGTCGTAAACTTTGCCGACAGCTATGAGGTGTATAAGCACGAGGGAGCAACGGGCCCTGTGACCACGGATGATTGGGAACTGGTTGCCAGCGACATAAACGTCACTACCTATGAAGTGACCGAACTGACAAATGAAACGAGTTACGCATTTGCGGTGAAGGCAGTGAGTACACTCGGCGACAGCGACTTCACCGACGCGGCGGTTGCGACACCGAGTACCGTAACTGATAACATTCTATATGTGACAATGGAAGGAGACGACGCTAACGGCGGAACGAACTGGGACGATGCTTTTGCCACATTGCAGAAGGCGTTGGACACAGCAGACACAAGCGGAGGTCAAACGTATCAGATCTGGATCGCGAAGGGAACGTATTTACCGACTAAAATCATACCTGGAACGAAACGAGTCTGTCTCAATCCCATTTCCGACCCTCCTAACCCGCCCCGCTGTTCTGGCTACGAGTTCCAAGACGACTCGCGAACCGCGTATTTCGCGATGAAGAACCACGTAGCCATTTACGGCGGCTTTGAGGGAACCGAGAATCCCGCAAACTTTGCACTTGCTGATCGCGACTTTGTTGCCAATGAAACGATATTAAGCGGGGAGGTTGATGGACCTTATATGTTCCCGGCGTTTCATGTGTTCTACCATGATCATTTGGCGCTAGATGCCACTGCCGTTCTGGATGGTGTGACCATCACCCGTGGAGGTGCAAATGAAGCTGGCGGCGGGATGTATAACGTTAACAGCAGTCCGACACTGACCAATGTGATTATCAGTAATAGTATTGCAGATCAACAAGGCGGCATAGGTGGCGGCGGGATGTATAACCTTAACAGCAATCCGATACTCACCAATGTCGCGTTCATCGGCAATCAGGCAGATCATGGTGCCGGGATGTATAACCTTAACAGCAGTCCGACACTGACCAATGTCACGTTCATGAACAATGATGGAAGAAATGGCGGCGGGATGTATAACCTTAACAGCAGTCCGACACTGACCAATGTCACGTTCATGAACAATGTTGGAAAATGGGGTGGCGGGATACACAACGATAACAGCAGTCCGACATTGACCAATGTCACGATCAGTGGCAATAGATCAGATGCCGGCGGCGGGATGTACAATAATAACAGCAGTCCGACATTGACCAATGTCACGATAAGCGGCAATGATGCTTTATCTGAAGGCGGCGGGATGTATAATAGTAGTGTGAACAGCAAACCAACGATAAGAAACAGTATTATCTGGGGGAATTCGGCAGGATCCCAGGGACCCAATATACATAACTACTTTGGCAGTCCCTCTTACTCCTATAGTCTGATCGAAGGAACGAGCATAAGTTGGCATAATATTGGAAATGATCAAGGCAACAATATCGACGCAGATCCCAAGTTCATCGATTATGAACCTGCATCACCTATCGTAACGACTGTCGGTGACTATCGTTTGCAGAAAGATTCGCCGGCGATCAATGCCGGGAATACTGGCAATATTCCAAATGGCGTTATAACTGATGTGGATGGCAATCTTCGTGTCATGGGCGCTTCCGTCGATTTAGGTGCGTATGAATATCAACGGGCTCTCCCCGTACCGCTAAATCTGACCGGTACGGCGGGAGATCGTCAAGTCACCTTGAGCTGGGACGCAGTAACCTATACCGTCAGTTACACGGTGTACGAGTACGAAGGCACGACGGCTCCTGCTGCATCTGATGGCTGGATACAAGTTGCGTCAGACGTAACCGACACTACCTATACAGTGAGCGGACTGACGAACGGAACGAGCTACTCCTTTGCGGTGAAAGCAGTGAGCTTACTCGGCGATAGCGAATTCACTGACGCGGTGGTTGTGACACCAGAAACCGTACCTGGTGTGCCAACGAGTGTGAGCGCGACCGCAGGAAACGAACAGGTTGAGGTCAGTTTCAACACGCCGACAAATAACGGCGGCAGCGCGATTACCGGCTACACGGTGACGGCATGGGAAGATGGCGGTGCGGCGAGCGCGGTGGAAACAGGCACAGCGAGTCCGATCACCGTTGCCGGCTTGACGAATGGCACGGCATATACGTTCACGGTCCGTGCGATGAATGACTTAGGCGACTCACCAGAGTCCGATCCGTCCGATCCGGTGACGCCGCGAACCGTACCTGATGCGCCGACAGGAGTGAGCGTGGCGGCAGGAAATGAACAGGCTGTGGTGAGCTTCACTGCGCCGACGAACAACGGCGGGAGTGCGATTACCGGCTATACGGTGACGGTATGGGAAGATGGCGGCGCGACTGGTATTGACGCAACAGGCGCTGCGAGCCCGATCACCGTTGTGGGCTTAACGAACGGCACCGCGTATACATTCACGGTCCGCGCGACGAACATCGCAGGCAATTCGCCGGAGTCCGCCTCATCCGATCCGGCAACGCCGTTGCCTTCTACTCCCACAGCTCCCGGGAACCTGGGCGGCACAGCGGGCGATCAGCAAGTCAATCTGAACTGGGACGCCGTAACGGGAGCTAGCAGTTACACGGTTTACAAGTATGAAGGCACGACAGCTCCAGTGAACATGGATGACTGGCAACAAGTTGCGATGAACGTAACCGGCACTACCTACACTGTGACCGACCTGACGAACGGTACGAGCTACGCCTTCGCAGTGATGGCAGTGAATCTGGGTGGCGAAAGCGGCTTCTCCATTGCTGAGGTTGTGACACCGCGTACCGTTCCTGATGCGCCGACAGGCGTGAGCGCGGATACTGGAAACGGGCAGGTCAATGTCAGCTTTACCGCGCCTTCGAACAACGGCGGCAGCGTGATTACCGGTTACACGGTGACGGCATGGGTTGACGGCAATGCAACGAACTTGACGTCAACAGGCACTACGAGTCCGATCATCTTAACCGGGTTAACGAACGGCACCGCGTATACGTTCACGGTTCTCGCGACGAATGCCGCAGGCGACTCGCCGGAATCCGCACCGTCCGCTCAAGTGACGCCTTTGCCTCCTGCTCCCGCGGCACCAGCGAGCTTGGGCGGTACGTCGGGGGATCAGCAAGTCACCCTGAGCTGGAACGCCGTAACGGGAGCCAACAGCTACAAGGTTTACAAGTATGAAGGCACGACAGCTCCAGTTAATATGGATGACTGGCAACAAGTTGCGATGAACGTAACCGGCACTACCTACACTGTGACCGGCCTGACGAAAAGTACGAGCTATGCCTTTGCTGTTATAGCAGTGAACCTAGGAGGCGATAGCGGTTTCTCTGCAGCTGCGGTCGCGACTCCGACAGCGGAGCTACCACCTGATCCCGATCCTGATCGTGATCCGGCTTCCGATCCCGCCCCCGGTCCTGATCCTGTCGCACCGACAGGATCAGGGAACAACGGCTTTGTCGAACCTGTGATCTCGACAAACGGTAGCATTACCATTCTGGTCGGCAGAAGCGGGGAAGTCAGCCAGGACGGAGCCATCTCCATTATGATTCCTGGCGGTGCCGCGGACCGGGAGCTGCGAATTACGATAGAGAAGGTGTTGAATACCCAAGATTTGCTTTCGGATGGAGAAACACTGATCAGCGATATCTATGAGCTTTTGAAGAACTTCCCGGAATCGTTCAACAAGCCGGTCACGCTGTCTTTTGTCCTCGACCCGTCGGTCGCGCAAAGCAATCAGACCATCGCCGTATTCTATTACAACGAAGCGGAGAAGAAGTGGATCAAGATCGGCGGAGAGATAAGCGGCCATAACATCCGTGTAGAGGTCGATCATTTTACGAAGTTTGCGGTATTCGCGGCAGATGAAGCGGCAGCAGCCCCTGATCCAGATGAGATTGCCTTCAGCGACATCTCCGAACACTGGGCGGAAGACAGCATCAAGCAAGCCGTGCTCGATGGAATCATTGCAGGCTACCCGGATGGAACGTTCCGGCCGGAGGAACCCGTTTCCCGCGCCGAATTTACTGTCATGCTGGCGCATGCGCTGAAGCTGGACGGAACAGGGGCGACACTCTCTTTTACGGATTGGGCCGAGATCGGCGCATGGGCGGAGGAAGCGATTGCTCGCGCGGTGCAGGCGGGAATCGTGAACGGGTATGAGGACGGCCGCTTCCGACCGAACGCGCCGATCACCCGGGCAGAGATGGCGTTGATGATCGCAAGGGCATTGCGGTTGCCCACAGGAGCGACCCCTCAGACCGGCTTCTCCGACGACGACCGTATTCCGAGCTGGGCGAAAAGCGCGGTGGAAGGGCTCAGAAGGCTGGGGATCGTCAGCGGCCGCGGCGACGGCAAGTACGCTCCGAACGATACGGCGACAAGGGCGGAAACGGTCGTGACGCTGCTCCGAATGCCGGAAAGCGCAGATCGAAATTAGCAAGTTCATAAGACAAGGCCGTCCCTGCGCGCGGAATCTACCGCGTACAGGGACGGCCTCCTTTGTCTGCGAATCGTAACCTTATGCCGCAGTTGCCTGCGAACGCAATTCCAAGTCGCTTCACATCTAGTAGAACAATCCTTAAGTAACGTTACTCAAACTCTGCACCCGGGTTTTGTCGGGTTAGGGACCACGTTCGCAGTAGCTGAGGTGCTGTAACCGGGTTTTGTCCTATGCTTGCCCCACAACACTTCCAGAAGATTACAATAGAAAGCGATACGTTTCCAAAACCGTATACAAAGTGCGATAGCCCCGCCAGAGCACCTTGACTCCTGGGTCACCATCGGACTTACGCCCAAGAAATCCACCGAGTTTGGCTAAGGCTCTTACGGCTTCCTCAAGCGTCGGTGGGGCC
>Ga0222419_100383_pt1 | contig 49021 bp, 52 predicted proteins | sample 1B20Ametagenome_FD_182474 | JGI IMG/M metagenome (GOLD analysis project Ga0222419, IMG submission 182474) | Enriched microbial communities from leaf-cutter ant dump, University of Wisconsin, Madison, United States - 1B20A (version 2) | ecosystem: Environmental > Terrestrial > Nest > Insects nest...
CGCTGGTTTTGAGGTATTCATGGACCCGGCGATGGGCAGAACTGTCCTGCGCCTGGATGTGTCACTGTTCAGCAGCAGGAATAAGATCAGCAAGGGAACAGCAATCCATTCGTTTAACCAGAATACGGTGTCGTTATCGCCGCAATTCATTTATAATTTTTATGTTGCCCCGAAATTGAGGTTGTTTGCCGGCGCGGGCGGGGTGCTGAGCTATTCGGCTTACAATAAAAACAGATCAGGACGGATATTTCCTGCCTCTTCGACCAGTGAGGAACTGTTTGAGGCTCAGGATATACGTCTGGAGCCATTTGGCATATCTGCTTTGGGGAGGATAGGGGCAATTGTAAATAGAAAGATCGAGCTTTCTGCAGGGTATATCTTACCTGCTGAAATTACCAATTATTCTGCTTTTAAGGTCCGGATGCGGAGAACGACCTTCGGGATCAATTATTTGTTTGGTGGTTATTGATGTTATGGGTTTGATTTATAGAAAATTATTTCTATTTTTGCATCCCGCATTTAAGGCGGATAAAAACAATAAATAATTAAATAACAATGAATCAGTACGAAACTGTTATCGTTCTAACCCCGTTGTTGTCAGAGGAAGTAGCTAAGGAAGCAATTGCTAAATTCAGCAAACTGATCACTGACAGCGGAGCCGAAATTGTCCAGGAGGATAATTGGGGTTTGAGAAAATTAGCGTATCCGATTGCAAAAAAAGCAAACGGGTTCTTTCACCTTACGGAATATAAAGCCTCAGGTGATTTGATTGGTAAACTGGAACTGGAGCTGAAGCGCGATGAGCGCGTTCTGCGTTTCCTGACCGTTAAGCTGGACCGTCACGCGGTGGCTTACAACGAGAAAAAGCGCAGCGGAGCTTTCAATAAAAAACCAAAACAGGAGGCTGCAGTATAATGGCAAAGGATCAGATACAATATGTTACCGCCCCAAAGGTGGACGATAACAGGAAAAAATATTGCCGTTTCAAGAAGAATGGCATTAAATACATTGATTATAAGGATGCAAACTTCCTGCTGAAGTTCATCAATGACCAGGGCAAATTGTTGCCGCGCCGTTTGACCGGTACTTCATTGAAATTTCAGCGTAAAGTGGCTCAAGCCGTAAAACGTGCGCGTCACATCGGCTTGTTACCTTTTGTTGCTGACCAATTAAAATAGGAGCTGAGAGATGGAAGTTATTTTAAAACAAGATATCAAATCCCTAGGGGAAAAAGATGATATCGTATCTGTAAAGCCTGGCTATGGCCGTAACTACCTGATCCCTCAGGGATTTGCAGTACTGGCTACGTCTTCGGCTAAAAAGGTACTTGCTGAGAACTTGAAGCAGGCTGCTTTTAAACAGGATAAGATCAAAAAGGATGCTGAAGGCATTGCTGGCCGTTTGGCTGAGGTGAAGCTGACCATCGGTGCGAAAGCCGGTGAAACCGGTAAGATCTTTGGTGCGGTCAATACCATTATGATCGCAGATGCCTTGAAACAGCAAGGTTTTGAGGTGGACCGTCGCAGGATCACCTTTGAGACCGAGCCTAAGTTTGTTGGCGAGTATGTGGCTAACCTCAACTTGCACAAAGAGGTGAAGGTAAAGGTTCCTTTTGAAGTTGTCGCCGAGTAAGCGGTTCAGGCTTTGATATAACGAAAGCGCCCTGTTTTTCAGGGCGTTTTTTTTGTTTCACGATATTTTGTTTCCGGGATGGTGTGTTTCGGTGTTTTTTCCGTATGCTGTTAGCTTGTTATGGTTTTAGCTGTGGGAATGATCTGGAACAGTAAAAGTTTTACCAGCCTGAATGATGGCGGATTTTAATGTGATGATGAAACTTTAACGGGAACGCTGAGAATGACCCTGCGAAGTATTAACTTTGGGCCGCAATGTTTAAACGAAAGAAAACCAGGTCTGAAATTCGGTCTTCCCGTCTGAAAAAAATATTACTGGTTGCAGGCAGGGTCCTGCTTTGGTTTGTCATGGCTACGGTGCTGTGGGTGATCGCCTACCGGTTCATTGACCCGCCCATTACTTTTCTGATGATCCAGCGCAATATGGAGCGCAGTGCCGCAGACAAGCCTTATAAAATGGAAAAAGAGTGGGTGGATTTTGAGGACATCGCTGACAACATGAAGCATGCTGCTGTTTCTGCTGAGGACCAGCTTTTTCTGAAGCATCTGGGTTTTGATGTACAAGCCATTGAAAAGGCTTTTCAGGCCAACAGGAACAATAAAAAGATAAAGGGCGGCAGTACCATTTCCCAGCAAACTGCAAAAAATGTGTTTTTATGGCCCGGCCGTTCCTGGGTACGTAAGGGTTTCGAGGCTTATTTTACGCTGCTGATCGAGGTGTTCTGGAGCAAGGAGCGGATATTGGAAGTGTACCTGAATGTGATTGAGATGGGAGATGGTATTTATGGTGCGGAAGCTGCTGCACAAAGTTATTACGGCAAATCCTGCGGCAAGCTAAGTAAAAGCCAGGCGGCAATGATCGCCGCCTGTTTTCCGAATCCCAGAAGGTGGTCTCCAAGAAAGCCGACAGCTTATATCCGTCATCGCCAGTATCTCATCATGCGGAATATGACCAGGCTGGGGCCGCTTGATTTTTAGATGTGCGCTGTGCCGACGGTACCTTGAGCCTTAGCAAAAGATCGTTACAGGCGAAAGAATTCTTTCCAGATCCGTACTGAGGTTCACAAATGATTTATTAAAATGGATTTCTAAACCAGGTTGCTTTTAAAGCAGATGTGCAAAGACCTTACTGTGCCAGCTTTGCTCAAAGGGGAGTTCCCATTTCGTTTCAAATTCCTGGAGTGTCTGTACCATATTGTTGAACACAATGGTCTGAGGACCTATTGCCTTGATATTGACCAGTGTTTCAAAGTCTTCTTTGTTGGTCACCATTACTTTATCTCCAAGTTTGTAAGCCATGTTGAACCTGTTGAACAGGTCCAGATGATAGCTTTGCTCTATTTCTTTGATGATGCGTACGGATGCATCGATCGAACAGCCGGTTACTCCTGCGGTCGCCTCATCTACGAAGAATACAATAAAGTAGTTGTACAATACTTTGGCTTTGGCATCCAGCTGATGCCCGTGTGCCTTCCATTGCGCTGTAAATTCATCTAGCGTTGACTGGATAGCAGTTGCTTCTTCATGGGTAAGTGTACGGTCACTTTGGTAGACCCAGACCCTGGATTGTGGAGAAAAACTCATGCTTCAAAATTACAAATTTAATTAACTTGATTTATCCTTAATGGTTAACGTCATGAGAAAGTTTACATTGTACTTAAAAATGTGCTTTTTTTTGCAGATATGCCTTGTTTTTATCGCATTTTCGCCTGTCAGTGTATTTGATGAACAAACAGAATTCATCCAGCAACTGCTTTCTGACCATTACGACGATTCTGCCCGGACCCTTTCTGTAAAACGCTATGAGCTAAATGTTACCAACAGCGGCTTTTGCCGGTACAAGCGATATTTTTCCAATGGAAAGGAAGAATATTTTTCATTTAACCTGACCAAATTCAGGGACCTGGATTATTATGGAACTGTGGAGAAGGGGGAATTGTACCTGCGGACCAAAGGCGAAGATGTGATCGTCCAGACCTATAATGATAGGAAAGAAGGGGATGTAGACAGCATGGCTACCTATATGGTCATTCCTTTAAGGAATATAGAGCCGGAGTACCTGTCTGATCTTTCAGAGCGGCTTTTCAGGCTGAACGCCCGGCAGCTTGCCCAGAAATAGCATAGACTTCTGTTTCGCTGTACCTTGATGCGATGATGATCTCTGTATTCACACTGTACTGGTCGAACAGTCTTTTTACCAGATCAGGGCAATTGTTGTCTTTGGAAAGGTGGGAAAGGAACAGATGACTCATGAATGGGGGCCGGTGGCTGTTGAAAAGGTTGAGCGCTTTTTCGTTGGACAGGTGGCCCCTGCCTCCGCTGATCCTTCGTTTCAGGAAATAAGGATAGGTACTTTTGCTCAGCAGCCCTTCGTCGTAATTGGCTTCCAGAAAGGCGGCGTGGCACTGGCTAAAATGCGAGATGAGCTGCGCGCAGGGATCGCCGATGTCTGTGAATACACCGATGTTGACCCCATTGCAGGAGATCATGAAACTGTGCGGCTCCTGGGCGTCGTGGATCTTTGCGAAGCTGCTGATGGTAAACGCGCCTACTTGTATGGTGCTGTTGCCACAAAGCATCCTGATCAGGTTTTCACGAAGATTAAAGCGGCAGCCGCTCAAAGTGCCTGGGGTGATGTAGACCGGAAGGTTGTATTTTGCGGAGAGGGTGCACAATCCCTTTACGTGGTCTGTATGTTCATGGGAAATGAAAATGGCCCTGACCTGCTGCATGGACAGTCCGATCCTGGACATTCTTTTTTCGGTTTCCCGGCAGGAAAGTCCGGCATCGACCAGAACGGCTTCTGTATCAGTGCCTACATAGTAGCAATTTCCGTTACTGCCGGAATTGAGCGAGGCGATATAAAGGGGATTATAACCCATTGGCTTTGGCTGTTATTTCTGCGATGTCCAGTACCCTGACATTTTGTTCCTGATCCTTGAGCTTGATCCCATCACTGAGCATGGTCATGCAAAAGGGGCATCCGGCAGCGATCACTGCGGGCTGGATTTCCAGGGCCTCTTCAATGCGCTCGATGTTGATGTCCTTGTTCCCTTTTTCAGGTTCCTTGAACATTTGTGCACCTCCAGCCCCGCAGCACAGCCCTCCGGATTTGCAGCGCTTCATTTCTATCAGCTGGGCGTCCAGTATTTCCAGTGCTTTTCGCGGTGCTTCATATACGCCATTTCCGCGACCAAGGTAGCAGGGGTCATGATAGGTGATCTTTTTTCCTTTAAAGCTTTCCCCGCCTTCGGCTTTAAGCTTGCCTTCGTCGATCAGCTGCTGGATCAGCTGCGTATGGTGGATGACTTCATAATTGCCGCCGAGACCGGGATATTCGTTTTTAATGGTATTGAAACAATGCGGACAGCCGGTGACGATCTTTTGAACATGATATCCGTTGAGCAGTTCTATATTGGTCATGGCCTGCATCTGGAACAGAAATTCATTACCGGCCCGTTTGGCCGGATCTCCGGTGCAGCTTTCTTCTGTGCCCAGCACAGCATATTTTATGCCGACATGATGCAGGATCTTGCAGATGTCCCGGGTGATCTTTTGCGCTCTTTCATCGTAGCTGCCGGCACAGCCCACCCAGAACAGGATCTCCGGTTCTTCTCCTTTTGCTACCAGCTGTGCCATGGTCGGCACTTCAAAATTCAGTTTCTCGCTCATTTCTATTTTGGTTAACTTTCACCGGCCCAGTTAAAGCGGTCGGAAGGGGAGTATTTCCATGGTGCGCCGTTGTTCTCTATATTGGCAAGCATTGTATTGATGCTTGCCGGTGACTGGGATTCCTCCATGACAACATACCGTCTCAGTTCTGTGATGATGGCCAGCGGGTCTATATTGATCGGGCAGGCCTGGGTGCAGGCATTGCAACTGGTGCAGGCCCAGATCTCTTCCCTGCTAATGTGGGTGTCCAGTAAGGATTTCCCGTCGTCAAAACCTTTGCCGGTCTGGTCTATGTTCCTGCCGACCTGCTCCATCCGGTCACGGGTATCCATCATGATCTTTCTCGGTGATAAAAGCTTCCCGGTAATATTGGCCGGGCATACCGAGGTGCAGCGCCCGCATTCGGTACAGGAATAGGCGTTCATGAGATTGACCCAGCTCAGGTCATTGATGTCCTTGGCGCCAAATCTTCCCGCTTCTGCAGGTTCAGGGGTATAGGAGGGATCCAGCATGGCTTTTACTTCGTTGGTCACGCTTTTCATGTTGGTGAACTCCCCTTTTGGCTCCAGGTTTGAATAGTAAGTATTGGGGAATGCGGCCAGGATGTGAAAGTGCTTGGAATAAGGCAAGTAATTTAAAAAGGCAAAGATGCCTATGATGTGAAACCACCAGCAGCCTCTTTCAATTGCGGTCAGGGCGGTTTCAGAACCAGGCAAAAGCGGGATTAAATACTGGCTGACCGGGAATGCACCTGCAACGATATAGTGGCCGGAACCCATGGACTGCAATCTTGCATCGGCGGCATTCATGGTCAGAAAAGCAGTCATCAGCAAAATTTCAGTGATCAGGATGGCATTGGCGTCTGACCGGGGCCAGCTGGTCATTTCTGTGCCGCTGAATCGCTTTAGCCTGATGATGTTCCTTCTGATCAGAAAGAGGGCACAGCCGAGCCATACGCCAATGGCAAGAATTTCAAATGAACCGATCAGGAAGTCGTAGAAGATACCCAGTCCGCCGAAGATCCTGTGGGTGCCAAAGATGCCGTCGATCATGATCTCCAGTACTTCGATATTGATGATGATGAAGCCGGCATAGACGACCAGGTGCAGCAGTGCGGGTACAGGTCTGAAGAACATTTTGGTCTGTCCTAACGCCACCCTGAGCATGGTCATCCATCTTTTTTGGGGCTGGTCCGACCTGTCTGCGGGTCTTCCGAGGCGGATGTTGCGGATGATTTTTCTAAAATTATAACTGAACAGCGCAACAGCGGCTGCTGTAAGCGCTATAAAAAGGATCTGTGCCAGCATTATTTGTTGATACGTTGTTAAGGTAGGCTAAGTTACCTATTAATCCCGTAAAATTAAAGATTGCCTACAGAAGTATTGTACAGGTCATACCAGTCCTGGTGGTCCAGCGTTATGGAAAAGGCGTTTGCCGCATTTCTGATCCTTTGCTCGTTGGTCGTGCCGATCAGCGGAAGCGCGCCCAGCCTGACCAGCCAGGCTACTGCCAGCGATTCAATGTGTGCATTGTATTTTTTGCTGAGCTCTTCCAGTTTCTCACGTACTTTGGAGGCCTGGCTGTCGGTGCCGATCGCGATACGCCCTTCGGCGAGTGGTGCATAGGCCAGCGGGCGCATATAGCGCTGTTTGATATAGTCGATCTGCCCGTTGTCCAGGGCCTGGGTGCGGAGCAGGTTCAGTTCTATGTGGTTCGTTACGATGGGCTTGGTCAGGACAGAGGTAAGCAACTGGTGCTGGAATACGGAAAAATTGGCTACGCCGATGTTTTTGATCTTTCCCGAATCTTTTAGTTTTTCAAGCGTCAGGGCGGTTTCTTCCAGGTTTGATATGGCATCCAGCTTGTCCAGCAGGAAGATATCAATGTAGTCGGTCCTGAGTTTTTTCAGGGAAGATTCCACGCTTTTGATGATATGTGCTGCAGAGGTATCATAATGACGGACCCTGATCTCCGGATTTTGAGGATGTGGTACTCTCAGCCCGCACTTGGTAAACAGGATGATGTCTTCCCTTTTGATGGACTTTTCATTCAGCAGGTTGCCGAACAGTTCTTCACACTGGTAGGAGCCATAGCTGTCGCCATGCTCAAAGGCATTGATGCCGAGCTCAAGACACAGATGGACGACCTTCTTCAGGGTTTCATTCTTGTCCGTTACATCGTCCCATCTGTAAAATCCGTAGATCGCAGGCGACACTTTCGGGCCTGCGTCTCCCATATAAACTTTCTCCATATACTTTATCTGTGGTCCCAAATTTAATGAATAAACTCAGTTGTCTAAGTATATGTTTATTTTTTTGATATTCCGGTTGTTTTCCTGCTTTTTCTGTGTTAGCTGAAAAGTTCCGGTACTGGTTTGCCAAGCCCGTCCGGTGTGGTATAAAAGGGACGCTTTTCTACCAGGTAATTCGTATCTGGGGCAATGCCCAGCGCATGATAAATGGATTGGTGTACCTGATCGATCACGATCGGGTTTTCCACGGTCTTGCAAGGCCGCTCATCTGCTGTTTTTCCATAGACACTTCCTTTCTTGATGCCTCCCCCAAACATTAAAATGGAACAGCCGTCGGTAAAATGCCGGTGCATGCCATAGTTCTTAATGTCCTGGATCACGTCTGGCTGGTCTACTTGCTCCTGGACCTTGGCTTCGGGCCGGCCCTCGACCATCATGTCCCGGCTGAACTCGCTGGCCAGGATCACCAGGGTACGGTCCAGACGTCCGCTTTTGTCCAGGTCTTTGATCAGCTGGGCGACTGGTCCGTCTATTTGTTTCTTCATATCAATGAGGCGGGTATAGCCATTGTCATGGGTGTCCCATCCTTTAAATGGCTCGTATTCTGTGGTTACGCTGATGAACCTGGCGCCCTGTTCGGTCAGCCTTTTTGCCATCAGGCAGCCTAGTCCGAACTTGCCGGTATTGTAAATGTCGTATACTTCTTTCGGCTCCTGGCTCAGGTCAAATGCTTTGGCTTCCGGCGAATTAAGCAGGATGTAGGCTTGTTCCATAGATCTTTTCAGGGATTCTTTCTGATAGTCACTGCCATATTCGCCCATCGCACTGCTGCTGATCAGGTTGTTGTAAAGTAGATTTCTCTTCTCAAATCTTTTGGCAGACATGCCTACCGGCGGCTGTACGCTTTCCAGGCCTCCGGATGGATCAGGGATCAGGAAGGGACCAAATTCATTGCCCAGGAAACCTGCGGTATGAAAGGCTTTGAGTTCCTCGCTTTCGCCTAGTGTAAAACGTTGTCCGATGTCGATGAAAGCCGGGATCACCGGGTTCAGCGGACCGAGTTCCTTCGCGATCCATGAACCAATATGCGGTGCCGCAACGGACTGTGGTGGCTTATAGCAGGTATGCCAGTGGTACTGGTGCCTGGAATGCAGGATATGGCCCATATCTGCTGCTACATAAGAGCGGATCACGGTACCTTTGTCCATTACTTTCCCGATTGACTCCAGCCCTTCAGAAAAGTGCACGCCATCTAAAACGGTCGGCACAGATTTGAAAGTGCTCAGTACGCTGTTGGCCTGCATCCCTTTGCTGAAAGGGGTATACTTTTTAGGATCAAATGTATCGGTGTGTGCCATTCCGCCTGCCATCCAGAGCAGGATCACGGTGTCGGCGGTCGAATGGCCTGTTTTTTTGTTACAGGATGACAGCAGATTGGTCAGGGGTATACCCGCAGCCATGGCTGCGATCGTTGCTGCGCTTGTGTTTTTCAAAAATTCCCTTCTGTTCCAGTTCATCTCAATTCATTCCTTTGTTCAACCATTCTTATTTATCCATCAGTAAATTATCTGAAATTCGGGTAGTAATACGATTGCCCAGAAAAGATCCTGGATCTCTCCCGTACCCGGAGCGGTGCCTAGCGATTGCCGGGCTACTTTTAGTTCTTTATCGTTGGGTATCCTTCCGAGTGCTCTTTTATAGAGTTCATTGACCAGCATACCGGGGTCTCTAAATTCTGCATGCCATTTTTCAGCGCCTTGTTTCAGTACGGCATTGAAGGTATTTCCATTGGTCAGTTCCAGGGCCTGCAGCAGGTTGGCCTGGGACTCGCGGGAGGTCACCACGGTTTCCCGGTTCGGCCTTCCCAATGCGGTTAAAAAGCTGTTGTTGGCGACCAGTGATGCCCTGATATAAGACGGATGCATACCGGGGGGCGCTCCGGCAAACGGATCGAATCTTCTGTTGGAATCTGCAAACAGCGGCGCGATCAGGCTGCTGACCGCGTCTGAGAACTGCTCGGCAGACATTCTTTTCCTGGTCATTCCTGAAAACTTATATTTTGGGTCGCTGATCTGCGCAGGTTCTTTGAAGCCGACCGAAGGAAGCTGGTAAGTTTTTGAGGTTGTGATGAGGTAGATCAGTTCTTTAATATCGGATCTGTTTTGCACAAAGTTAAAGGCCATCCAGTCCAGCAGGTCCTGGTTCCAGGGCGCATTGTCCATTACATCGACCGGTTCCACCAGCCCGCGGCCCATGAGCTGTGCCCAGATACGGTTGACCAGGGTACGGTACAGCCTGCCATCTTCTGGTTTGACCAGGTTGTCTGCCAGTTGCCGGCGCTTCACCGACGACGGGGCTTTGCTGTCAATTGTACCCAGTTGTTTCCACAGCATCCTGGCATCTACAAATTTACCGGTCGGCTTGTCACATCTGTTGATCTCCAGTGTGGTATCGGCAAAAATGTTCGCAAAAGCGTAGGCGTCTTCCAGTTTCAGGTCACTGATGAAACTGTTGTGGCAGGAAGCGCATTTCAGGTTCAGGCCAAGAAATACCTGGGACACGTTCTGTGCAGCCTGCATTTCGGTCCGCTGACTGGCATTGACCACGCCGCGCCATTTAATGCCCTCCACGAAGCCTTTGGATTCCGGTCCCGGGCTGATCAGCTCACTGACAAACTGATTATAAGGTTTGTTATTTTTTAAGGAGCTGTACAGCCATCCGGTGATGTTGGAGCGCCCGCCTGTAATATATCCTGTCCCTGTATAGTCATTCCGGAGGGCGTCATTCCAGAAGGTGAGCCAGTGCTGAGCGTAATCGTCATTGCGGTTCAATAGTTGTCTTACCCAAAGTGCTCTTTTGTCTGACCGGGGGTCTTTGGTGAATTTTTCAATTTCTTCAGCAGCGGGAAGCAAACCCAGTATATCGAGGTAGATTCTCCGAAGATATACGCCATCGCTGACGGCAGCGGGCCAATTGAGGTGGTTTTGCTTAAAGTATTGTGCCGTCCAGCGGTCAATGGGATTGCTCATGCCGTTGACAACCACTGGCAGCGGCGGATTGCGTGGTTCGAGCCGGGCTACCCTGAATACAGTCTGCTTGCTGTCATCATCCGGCCACGGTGCGCCTTTTTCCAGCCAGAAACGTACGGTGGCAATATCTTTTTCACTGAGCCGCTTGTCTTTGGCCGGCATCAAGTCTTTATGGCCTTCAGGAAGGGAAATGCGCCGGTACAGTTCACTTTCATCAGGCTTGCCCGGGACAATGACAGGGCCGTTCTCTCCGCCCTTCATAGCGAGATGCCTGCCGTCAAGCCGCAGGTCGCCTTTTACTTTTTCCGGCCCGTGACATTTGTAGCAGTTGTGGGCAAGTATTGCCCTGACTTCCACATTTAGTTCTTTTTCCTGTTCTTTAGTCAATTTACCCGACTCCGTTTTGAAGCTGGCCAGGCTGAAATTGCTTTTGCCGGCAGCATTGTAATCCGGGCTCCAGGGCAGGGTACTGGTCAGAAAATCGCTGCCATGGGTGAGATTTGCACCGAAATGACCCGCTACGGTGACACCTGCTGCTGTAGTGAATAACAGGACGCGATAGGTCCTGACCATGCCTGTTTTTCTGGTTTTCCTGCTCTTCAGCATGAAATACAGCGTAACCGTACTCAGCATGGCTGTGGCGATGCCGATCCATTGATGCAGGTCCAGGGTGATGCCTTTATAATCGCCATGAAGGTACAAAAGCCAGCCAAAAACAGCTGCAATGACTGCGGAAACGGCACCGGCGGCGACGAGCGCTTCTATGCCCGTCCGGAACCCCGACTGGTATTTTTTCAGGCTGAATAGTTCCAGGAATGCGGCGAACAACAGCAAACTTACTGGAAAGTGGACTGCCAGCGGATGCAGGCGGCCTAAAAAGTCCCAAAGCCAGAAGGTCTGGTCTTGTACCATAGTTATAGTTTATATTCGGTTTAAAACAGGTTTTTTACAACGGGGTCGTGTCCCCTTTATTTATTTACTATAGTTAAATATCCGATTATATTGCTGCATATCCAACCTGTACTATCCTGTCCTGGTTAAATGGACGGTCGTCATGTGTTGTATCCGCGGTCATTGCAGGCAGGGCAGACTTGTGGCAACGATCTTTTTTTGATGAGCATCCAGTTGGGTTCTTTTCTTTTCATCATTTCATTTTATGGTCATGCCAGATTTCAATATGCTTAAAGTTATCGTAATTTAGCAGAAACCAGTATTCTCTGAACTATGAAATATTTGACCTATCTGCTGGCATTTCTGTCGTATATCTTACCTGGCCCGGTCGCCTCAGGTCAGACTGCCAGATTGAAGGATCGGACAAAGGACGGGATACTTGCTTACTTGAATATGGTGGTGAAAGACAGTACCATCATGGTGGGCCAGTATTGCGGGGTCGGTTCAAATACTTCCGCGGGTTATCATGAATTTGTGGAGGGCCTGAAGGAGGCTACCGGTAAATACCCAGCTTTACTCAGCGTCGAATATGGTTATACACCGGGTAATGACCTCAAAGCAATCAATAAATTCGCCATTGACCATTGGAACAAAGGGGGGCTCGTGACCATTAGCTGGCATGCGGATAACCCATGGCAAAAAGGATATGACTGTCGCTGGAATACGATCGAGCATAAGGACAGCATTAACTTCAGTATGTTGTTAAAATCAGCTCCTTCATCTGAGGCGAAGGCTGCATACCGGGCAGAACTGATGAGTGTGGGGCTGGCCCTGAAAGAATTACAGGAGCAGGGGGTGATGGTCCTCTGGCGCCCTTTCCATGAAATGAATGGCTTTTGGTTCTGGTGGGGTGCAAATGACCAGGCCGATCCGACCAACGCAGCTGCATTCAGGCTGCTGTGGAAGGATATGTATGATACTTTTACAAAGGATCTTGGCCTGCACAACCTGATATGGATCTATGGTGCAAATGCATACAGCAAATGGGTTGCTCCTGTGGAAGCACTCTATCCTGGTGACGCTTATGTAGATATTGTAGGTACGGATATCTATACCAAAGCACCGGAATTCAAAGACTATCCGGTTTTAAAAACCTTTAAAAAGCCAATAGTGGTGTGTGAAATTGGTCCAAGTGAAGAAAGCTATGGCCGCTATGACGAACTGGATATTGTCAGGACTTACCGGGGTAAGGCGGCCTGGTTCCTGCAATGGAGCAGCTGGACCAATGCGAAAGTGGCCATAAAGGATAACCTGAACTTTAAAGAGATGATGCACAGTCCTGGCGTTATCACCCTGGATAAGCTTTAGCGGTCTGATTTTGGCCAAGCATCTTATGATGGTAGATGTATGCCAAGATCCCCAGCAGAAAGGGTATTGCCATGAACAGCATGGATCCTTGTATACCTTCTTTGGAGATCATCGAGTAGGTAGCTCCGATCAGATCAAAGAAGAGACCGGCATACGCCCATTCTTTGATTATCGGGAAGCCGGGGATCAGGATGGCAATGCCCCCCAGTATCTTGGCAACACCGATAAAGGGAATGAAATAATCAGGATAGCCCAGATGGTTTATAAATTTAACGGCATCGGGAGACATCATGACATCCGGTACTGCTGTAAATATCATGAATACCGCAAAAAGGATGGTGAAGATCCAGTAAAGCATTTTTGTTGTTTTCATCGTTTTATGTTTGAGTGGTTTCTGTTTTATGCAACTGGTTGGTTAAGCAATGGAATTTCAAGTGCATCTGGCTGTAAATAAATCTGTTAATAAATATACTAGGCATTTTCGAGATCAGCAATATTAAGTTTCTTCATTTTCATCAGTGCGTTCATGACACGGGGAGCCCGTTCCGGATCTGAAACAAGCTCACCAAGCGAAGCGGGGATGATCTGCCAGCTTATGCCGTATTTGTCTGTGAGCCATCCACATACTACCTCCATGCCACCATCGGCGGTCAGTTCTTCCCAGTAACGGTCAATTTCACTTTGTGTCTCACATTCCACTACGATCGATATGGCATCATTGAATTTAAAATCATGATTTGCAGAACTGTCCATGGCCATCATAATGAAATCATTGACGTAGAACTGTGCATGCTTGACAAAAGTGGTCTGGTCACCTTCTCCTTCTTTGTAATTCAGAATGCCCTGGATGTGTGATTTGGGAAATAGCCGTGTGTAAAAATGTATTGCTTCAGCGGCTTTGCCTGCCCCGGTTCCGGTAAACATCAGGCTTGGACAGATCCTTTGCGGGGTGTCGTCCCTGCTTCCGGTCATCAACTGCCAGGAGACACCGTATCTGTCCTGTATCCATCCATATTTTGAGCTCCAGTCATAACTGTCCAGGGGCATCAGAACCTGGCCGCTGGCGGCTAGCTTTTCCCAGTATTTGATGGTTTCTTCTTCTGTCTCGCTGATCACCATAAATGAGATCGAGGGATTGGGGCTGCTTTGGGGGCCTTCATTGAGCAGCATAAATTTTTGTCCGCTCAGTTCCAGTTGTATCACGTAGTGTGATGTCTGGACAATCTTTCCGTTTACAAAGGTTTCCAGATAGAAGTCTGCTGCTTCTGCAATTTTACCGCTGATGGTAAGGCAAGGATACATTGAATTGTTCATGGTCATCTCGGTTATTATGAAATCTTTATTGTTAACAACACAAACATACAAGGGTTTACAACAATCTGTTATACACGACAACGACAATATCAGGGGTGCATTGCGACAGCAGGTTTTTAACTTATCCTCAGGAGCAGAACCAGGTTCCCAAACTAGTATTAAGGCAGGATCGGAGATGGTCCTGCTTTTTTTTGAAATTTCCTGTAACCTTTTACGGATTGCTTTCATCTTATTAGCAGTAAACCAAAATTCACCACTAACATTTACTTATTCCCGGGGATATGCCGAGAGGCGTATGGGCCAAACTATGTCTTATGAAATTGAAAAAATACTTGTTCGCTTTGACTTTTCACCCGCTCTTGATGTTGCTGCTCCTTGCCTGCACAGCAGCCTTTGCGCAATCCGGTGACGGTTGGGGAGGGGTGTCGGGAAAGGTACTGGATGAAACCCGCAAGGAGTTTCCGTTTGCTACGGTAAGCTTGCTGAGCAGCAAGGATTCAACGGTGGTAAAGGGTACATTGACTGATAATGGCGGCGCATTTGTCTTCAAAGATTTAAAACCAGGGAGTTATCTGGTCGCTGTTTATGTTATAGGCTATAAAAAGGTGTTCAAAGGTCCTTTGCAGGTTGCCGCAGCCAAAATGGTCAATTTGGGCAGTGTGCAACTGGAAACGGATGCACAGATGCTCAAAGGTGTAAATATCGTAAAACAGAAACCGCTGATTGAAAGACAGATTGACAAAACAGTGCTCAATGTGGAGAACAGTGCTCTGGCTGCAGGGAATTCGGCACTGGATATTTTGACCAAAGCACCGGGAGTAACGGTGGATAAGGACGGGAAGATCAGCTTGAGGGGCAAGCAGGGTGTGTTGGTAATGATTGATGGTAAGCCTACTTATCTTTCTCCCGAACAACTGGCCAATTTATTGCGGTCTACGGAGGGCAATGCCATCCAGAGTATTGAATTGATCACCAATCCTTCAGCCAAATATGATGCGGCAGGCAATTCGGGCATCATCAATATCAAATTGAAGAAGAACCGCAGCTACGGTACCAATGGTTCTCTTGTCGGGGGTTTTGGTCGGGGCAGGTATTATAAAGCCAATGGAGGACTGACCCTCAACCACCGGGAGAAAAAATTCAATGTGTTCGGGAACTTTGATTACGGCAAGAACAAGAGATTTGGAGGTACTGATATTGTAAGGGTGAACCAGACGGCTGTCGATCAGACTTATTTTGATCAGAAGAGCTTCTCTTTAAGGCACCGGAATAATACCAATTATAAAGGGGGCTTTGATTATTTCATCAATGACCGGCATACCATAGGTTTTGGGGTCAATGGGTACAATGCCAATGGTGATAATGCTTCTGATGTACTGACACTGATCGGCGACAGACCGGGAAAGACGGATTCTTCGGTGGTGGCAGACAATCCAAATTCCTATAAATATACAGGTACCTCTTTCAACCTGAACTATAAGGGGACCCTGGATACGCTTGGACAGGAGATCAGTGCGGATGCGGACTATTCACAATATAACGGGCTGGAGGATAATAATTTTAACAACAACTATCTGGATGCGCAGGGACAGGTATTAAAACCTGCCTATCTGTTCCGTAATTCGGCGCCTTCCAAGACCAGGATCTGGGCTGCGAAAGCGGATTACGCTTATCCTGTGCAAAAGGACATGAAGCTGGAGCTGGGCCTTAAGGCAAGCTTTGTGAAAACGGACAATAACTTTTCCTTTGAAAATTTTGAGGAGGGAGCCTGGGTCAATGATGTGAAACGGAGCAACTTGTTTTTGTATGATGAGAACATCAACGCGGCTTATGCCAATTTGAACAGAAAGTTCAATAAAACGACTGTACAGCTGGGGCTGCGGGCAGAGCAGACCAATTCCAAAGGAAATTCCATTACCGAACAAAAAGTGGTGAACAGGCATTATTTCAATTTGTTCCCCAGTGTTTTCCTGAACCAGGAGCTATCGAAGAACCACGACATGGGTTTTTCTTACAGCAGGCGGATCGACCGGCCGGATTATGGCTCGCTCAATCCTTTTATCTCTTACCTTGATCTTTATACTTACAGATTTGGCAATCCTTTTCTAAAGCCTCAGTACACCAATTCTTTTGAGCTTTCGTATTCTTTTAAGAAAACGCTGAACGTGAGCCTGGGATACAGCCATACCAGCGATGTGATGACCGATGTGCTGCTGACGGATACGGCCACAAAGACCATCTTTATCTCCAACCAGAACCTGGCTACCCAGGATGGGTTTAATCTTAACATGAGTTACCCTTTGCAGTTTGCCAAGTGGTGGGGCAGTTCTAATAACCTGACCGTGTTTTATAATAAATTTAAAACGCCTAACCTGCTGGGCATGCCTTACGAAAGTGGAAGGGTGGCCATGAATTTTAATTCAACCCAGACTTTTACTATCAATTCGAGTGCTAATGTTGAAGTGTCCGGTTTTTACCAGACTAAACAGGTATATGGTACTTTGCTGATCGATCCACAGTATGGTATTGATCTTGGTTTTAATAAATCCTTCATGAACAAGCAATTGAATATCAAGCTTGCTGCCAATGATGTTTTCAAGCTTCAGCGATCGCGGATCACAAGTGCTTTGCCTTCGCAAAATTATGTGGTGAAGGATTACTGGGAAAGCCAGGTCTTCAGGGTCACCTGTACGTATCGCTTCGGAAGCAGCGAGATCAAAGCGGCCCGTGAACGGTCTGGAAGTGCCGATGCAGAAGGAAGGCGCGTCAAATCAGGTGGTTAGCAATTAATTTTAAAAAAGATTTTATCATTCAAAAAAAGAAACTACATTTGCAATCCCAAATGGGAAGTTGGTACGGTAGCTCAGTCGGTAGAGCAATGGACTGAAAATCCATGTGTCGCCGGTTCGATCCCGGCCCATACCACTGAAGCGGGAAGACTTGAAAAACCAAGTTCTTCCCGTTTTTTTTTGCTTCGTAACTCACTATTAATCAGCCCAATATTCCACGCAATATCATTCACCCGAGCGGTTCGATGTCCCTCACCATCAAAACACAAATTTTCGGGAAAGATCGAACCAATTATGGCTCTTTTACGCCACATTTCGCCATTACTAAACTGACTTTCAATCAATTGCATCTTTGACACCGCTTTCACCAAATCTCCACGAATATTTACCGCCACTTTCGACAGCTCCGGCAAACGCGACTCAAGCACCGCAATCCGTTTTTCACACTCCAACTTCACCGCCCGGAAATCTCCCTCCGTAAAAGAACCCGACAACAAAAGCTCTCTGGCATCACTCAGCTTCTTACCCAAAGCCGCAATTTCTCCCAGCACCTTCTTACGCTCATCCAGCTCATCAGACCCATTATCCTTAAACGCCTTCACAAGCAACTCTACATAATATTCCGAACAATCCTCGCGCGGAAAATACTGCTCCAGCTCCAGCTTAAACGAAGCATTCACCTGATCAGCCTTAAAGCGGATCCCGCAGGACGAAGAACAATGGTAATATGAATAATAATGTTTCCTGCCCTTAGAAGCACTTCCCGTTAATAGCCGCGTACATCTCGGGCACTGAAGAAAACCCCGCAAAGGAAGCAGCTCATCTGAAGATATCTTCACCGCCGGTTTTTCACGGCTTCTGCCATTCAGCACATCCTGTACCTGATGGAACAAACTTTCGGATATCAGCGGCTTGTGCAACCCCGGCACCCAGTGCTCCTCCTCTTCCTTATACTTGGGCACCACAATCTTCCCGCAATACACGGGATTTCGGATCAGGTCGTAAAAATTTGTCAGCTTCGTCGCCAGGCCCCTTTCAGCCAATTGCTGATGGATCTGCGCGGCACTATAATCTCCTTTAGCCAGTTCTTCGAAAGCTTGTTTGATCAGGGAAGCCGCAGGCTCAACTGGGGCAATATATTTCTTGCCGTTTTCATGGCATAAGTTCGCATAACCCAAAGGAGCAGTATTTATCCAGCGCCCTTCTTTTCGTGCCCGCCTCAGGCCCCAGAAGATGTTCAGGCCCCGGCGGTCATTCTCTACCTCAGGCGCGGCCAGGTAGAAGGCCAGCATGATCTTGCTTTCCGGGATTTCCATATCCAGTGGCTGCTCAATGGCCTGAGGCTCTACGCCCCATTTTCTCAGCAGCCCGATCATGTGATAGGCATCGCCCACGTTCCTGCTGAACCGGTCCCACTTGGTGAACAGCACCAGGTCGGTCTGCCCTTTACGTCTGCGTAAGTCGACTAACAAACTGTTCCAACTCGGACGCTGGAAGGTCTTGGCCGAATGGTCCTCATAAAAGACCTTTCCGACCTGTATGGATTTGATCTCGCAGTATTTTCGGAGCACTTCTTCCTGGTTTCTTTGGGAATAGCCCTTTTCGGCCTGTTCATCCGTACTCACGCGGATGTATAAATTGGCTGTGATCATGATATTAACGGATTAATATAAACTTACGTAGGCTATCGCTTTCATAATAGTTTTCTTTAAGCTAGCCAGTGAATGAATAAAGCCTAATTTACACATTTAAAGGACCTTAAACAAGGATAAGCCGCCACTAGTTTCCCACATCCGTGGTAATCTTAGCCCCCATAAAACGATGAATTATATTCTACCAGACGGTTTTAATGACTTTATCCACCCCAATGATCAGGTCGTTGATCTCTGGGGGCAGCGGTTCCCTTTTTTTGCTTTGCTGGCAAAGACTTTGTACATCATCGAGCGACTGGATGAACCGCCAGGTGGGGACATCATAAACCTCCTTCTTTTTCAACAGGTCGTTCAGGAAAGCGACAGAAGGGTTTTTCTTGCTGATTTTAAGGTGGTGGTTGCCGCTGACCTGGACCAGGTGTTTGCTCAGTACTACCCCGCAGATGACGCCGGCCGCACGAAGGCATTTGTTTTTCAGCAGGAGTTCCGCCGCGTCCAGTTCTGCGTCCAGCAGTTCGGTGCGGATCAGCTGCTGGATGTCCAGCAGGGAACTTTCAAAACGGCTTTTAACGGAATTCAGGATCTGGAGCTGTTGCTCAAAAGCAGGGATGGCATGGACAGGGCCAACCAGAACCTTGTCCTCAAAACCGAATACTTTAACATCCTTCAGGTAATCTTCCAGGGTGTAGTTCTCTTTTTTGATTTCTTTGCGGTTTTTGGGCGGCTGGTATAAAGCAGTAAAGTCATTCAGCCTGCCGGGAAGCAAGACGCTGATGAGTTCCCTGGCCTGGCTGTACCAGTTTTGGTAAGTGAGGGCAAATGAAGGCAGGGTTTTCGTAAAGGCCTGGTAATCCATTTTCAGTACCTCGGTAAAGTGTTCCTCCACGATCTCGGGGATCTGTTCCACGCGCAGGGCATTGTGCAGGTGAATGCCCTGATCGGTCAGTTTTTTAAAGTCGGCTTTGATGCGTTCTAGGGTTGCTGTCATTGCTGCAAATTTAAGGATTGCTGGCTTGCCTATCAATCGGATGTTGATCTCTCTGGGTATGCTGGCGGGATTTATAAGAAAAAGTCCATATAATTCCCCACCTTTTCACTTGATATTTTCATTTTTTTTTCGTATTTTATAATAGTAAAGGGGTAATAAAAATGCCTTTATGACTGGTAAATGATTTAGTAGAAAAGAAATGAGGACACTGGTAATGGGAGACATACATGGGGCTTACCTGGCACTGCGGCAATGCCTGGACAGGTCAGGCTTTGATTATGAAAAGGACCTTCTAATCCAGCTGGGGGATGTGGCTGACGGCTACCCGCAGGTATATGAGTGCGTGGAAGAGCTGCTGAAGATCAAAAACCTGGTCCCGATCAAAGGCAACCATGACGACTGGCTGAATGAATTTATCCGGACCGAGTTCCATCCCTATTACTGGACCTACGGGGGCAAAGGAACGCTGATCTCCTACCTGGATCATGCCGGGAAAACCGGCGGATATTTCGCCAGTGGCAGCGGTTTTAAAACATCGCTGGTAGCCCGCGACATCCCCAAGACCCATCGGGACTTTTTTGCCGGGCAGCAGCTTTACCACCTCGATCGGAAAAAGCGCTGCTTTCTGCATGCAGGATTTAAGCGTCACCTGGATTTTTACCTGCAAAAGCCTGAAGATTATTACTGGGACAGGAGCCTCTGGACGGAGGCGCTGAGCTGTAAAGCGGATAAGCTGAATTTTACAGTAACCACCCGCTTCCGGGAAATCTACATCGGCCATACCCAAACCACGCACTGGGGAAAGGACACACCGCAAAAGGCATTTAACATCATCAATATGGATACCGGTGCCGGCCATACCGGGCGGCTGAGCATTATGGACATAGACAGCAAAGCCTTCTGGCAATCCGATCCCCTGCCCGAACTCTACAGCGAGAATTTCCGGGATGCCGATTGAACCTGCGGGCATGACTATCCGTCAGTGCTACCCGTAGGCAATCTGAAGATCAGCGGAACGGTAGCCGCAAGCTGGCCGGAGTCAAAGCCAGTGTCACTATATTCCAGCCTGCCGGGAAAGAGCGCCGCGATCAACCGGCGCTGGTCAGCGGAATTCGTGTCGAAAAGCCGCTGCAAGTCCAGGAACTTGCTTCGCTGCTGGCTGAGCAAGCGGTTCAGCCGCTCTTCAGGATCGGGCAGCTGCTGCAATTCAACGGTTATTGCATCTATCCTTCGGGCCGTATCTTGCCTTGCCGACTGGTAGTCCACGGTTTCAAAGGTCTCGCTGATCACCAGTTCCCGGATCTTGTGCTGCCGCTGCTCCAGCTCGGCCAGCTGGCGCTGGATCTGCTGCCGCCGTTTGCTGGTGCCTGCATTTTGCTGGCGGTAGACATCCTTCAGGATCTCCTCGAACAGGTCCCGCATGGGCCGCCTGGCCTTGAGCCGGCCGAGCAGTTCCATAAACGCCTCGTTCACCCTCGAGGCGCGCAAGCGCAGGCCGCACTTGTTGCAGCAATGGTAGTAATGGTAATAGCCGGACCTTCCCCTGGAGGCGCTGCCGGTCAGCATCCGGCTGCACCTGCTACAGGCCAGGAAGCCGCGCAGCGGGAGCTCGCCGCTGGACTCGGTTTTGGTGCCCTTAACGGCTTTCTTTCCATCCAGTACCCGCTGCACTTTCTCAAACAGCTCGATACTGATCAGCGACTGGTGCTGTCCCCGGACCCGGTGTTCTGGCTCATCCTTGAAGGCCGGGACGACGATCATGCCGCAGTACACCGGGTTGCGGATCGCCTGGTGGAAGTTGTTGCTCTGGCTTTTCAGTCCCAGGGCGATCATCTGCTTCCAGACCTGCTGGATGGCATATTTACCGCTAGCGAGTTGGCCAAAAGCCCGCTTCATCAGCTCAGACTGCTGCCCGTCCGGGCAGATGTACTTATGGCCGCTCTCGGTGCATTTGTTCAGGTAACCCACCGGGGCGTGGCCCATCCAGCGGCCTTCCTTGCGGGCTCTTCGGATGCCGAAAAAAATGTTCAGCCCCCGCCGCTCATTTTCCACTTCAGGCGCGGCCAGGTAAAAGGCCAGCATGATCTTGTTCTCCGGGATCTCCAGGTCCAGCGGCTGCTCAATCGCCTGCGGCTCTATGCCCAGGCCACGCAATACCGAGATCATTTGGTAGGCATCGGCAGCACTGCGGCTGAAGCGGTCCCATTTGGTGAACAAGACCAGCCCGGCCTCAGGTTTTCCCTTGCCAATGGCTTTTAACCTTTTCAGCATCTCCTTCCAGGCCGGGCGATCAAAGGTCTTGGCCGAATGGTCTTCATAGATGACCCGCTTTACGCTGATGGATTTCAGCGCACAGTACTTATGCAATACCTCATCCTGGTGGCGCTGGGAATAGCCCTTATCGGCCTGGTCATCGGTACTGACGCGGATATACAGATAAGCGCTGCTCATGACTGCCGGTGCTGCTGCTGCTGATAAAAAATATCCGCCAGCACATACAGGAACTGCACGACATGCCCGGCGTTCTCCGCGCTGAGGCTGACCCCACGTTTGGCCAGCAGTTCCAGGGCCTTTTGGGCAGTGATCTTCTGCTTTGCCGGATCTAAATAGTCTTCCATAACGGTCGGTGATTTTTTAGGCAATGATCGGCCGATTAGCAATCCTGCCGTCCCACGTGGGACGAATGGCCGGGAAGATCGCTGCTGACTGCCGGGCAGGCCGTATATAGTGGAAAAAAGCGCACTAAATCTCCCACGTGGGATAGCAGGGTTTCCCCCTTGCGGATTTTTGTCCCATCAATTCAAATTCAACAAGATGACAGAAAGAAAGACTACCGTACTGGAATTCTTTCCCGCTTTGGAAGCGGGATACGAGCCCAAAAACTATTCCTACCTGAAAGAAGATGTGCCGCTGGGCAGTTACCTGGCCAGACTCGATTTTATGCTCTGGTCGAAGACCTATATGGCCGTGAACTGCTTTTTCACCCTCCAGGGCTCCGGAAAAAAGATCAGTCTCTCGGTCTACAAGCAGCCGGGGGAAGATGCGCCCTTTCTGGCCGGAGAAACCGAGGTCCGCTGCATCCCGTTCGGCGCCATCATGCGCCTGAGCGTAGAGGCCAGCCCCAGCGGAAAACCATTGCTTAAAGCGGCCATTGTGGAGGGCAACCTGAAAGGCTAAAGGCCGGTGCCGGGAGACCAGCTGTACGCTGTTTCCAACAAAACCCATGTCCAATAGCAGCGCCTCCTGTCCTCGGCGCTTGTCCTTCTCCCCCAAAAGGAGAAGGAGCAAGCCGAAGTGAGGCAGGGCCTTACTTGTGCCCTCACGAGCTGTGGTGAGGGGTTGGAGCATCCTCCGGGGATTCTCTGGCCTGCGGCAGGGCATTTCAAACAGGATTAGCGAACCCTCTGCCACGCCCGGCCAGGGAACCCTTTGGGTTAGCAGCAGAAAACCAGTATCAAAAAACAAAATCACCGTCCTATGGACCAAGAAAAGCTGAAAACCATCAAATACAGCCCGGCCACCGGGGAAAAGCTGGAGAAAGTGAGCCTGGCCCTGGGCCGCAGTAAACGGCTGCTGTTGGTCCAGATGACCGATTATTTCTTTCGCAACAAGAAGGACCCCACCGACCTGAACGACGAGCTGCTAAAAAGTACGCTCATTAAAAGCCATAAGACCTATGTCAGCTTCATCAAAAGCCAGGAAGAACTGCTGCTGATTCCCATCAAAGAGGCTGCCGATAAGATGATCGCTAACCAGAAGGACATCGTCAAATTCTTCAATGAGCAGGTACTGGGTGCCAACAAAGCGATCCTGAAAAACCAGCAGGCCGCCCAGACCAAGCTGACCGAGAGCGATAAACTGCTCCATCAGGTAGCGGCCCAGCTGGAGGGCAAGGCACAGCTGAAAGCCAGGTTCCTCCAGATCCTGGGCGGCTACATCCGGGCCAGGGAAGAACTGGGCAGCTTCAAGGGACGGGAAAAGGAAGAGTTGGCCGAATCGGTCCGTAAAGAGGTCCAGAACCTGTAGCCATGCACCTGAACATCACCGATTCGGAAAAAGGCGACAACAAGGGCAGCAGCGGCCAACTGGTCCATTACCTGGACAAGGAGAACAGGATCTTTTCCCAGGACCAGCCCGAGCCCTGGTTCAATGCCACCGGCGAGGGTTATGCGCCTTACCTGGTGCGCAATGCCCTCGACAGGAATGTCTCACGGCTGTGCCATAAGGACGCCAAGTTCTTTTTGGTCAACATTAGCCCCAGCCAGAAGGAGATCGCTTTTTTAAAGGTAAAGTACGGCGAGAAGGGTGCCAAAGCGCAGCTCAAGGCTTTTGCCGTCAGGGTCATGGACGAGTATGCGCGCACCTTCAAACGTCCCGGGATTGACAGCAACCTGGACCTGCTTTGGTATGCCAAGCTGGAAAACCACCGCTATTACTCCTATAAGGACAAGGAGGTGAAAAACGGTACCGCGCGTCGCGGTGATCCTAAGCCTGGGGAGCAGATGCACATCCAGGTGGTTGTCAGCCGCAAGGACATCCGCAACCGGCTGAAGCTGAGCCCGGAGAATACCTCCCGCGGCAGGAACGTAGAGCATTCCAAAAAGCTGGGACAGTTTGACCGGGTGGCTTTTAAGCAGAGCGGGGAAAGGGTCTTCGATGAAACCTTTGGCTTCCAGCGGCCGCTCAGCGAGACCTTCCGCTACGCCAATGCGCAGGTGAACGGATCGCTGGCCGAACGGATTGCCCTGGCGGCGGAGCTCAGACTGGCGGAGGCGGCCGGCGATAAGGCTCATGTGGATACCGGACAGGGACTTTCGGAGTCTTTGAAGCAGCAGGGCGAGCAACAGGCTCAGCCAGTCCAGGGCACGGTGATGGATGTCCTCTTGGCCAGGGCGGATTTTGTTCCCGGCCCTGCGCTGAGGCGGAAAAAGAAACGCAAAAAAGGCAGCTTCCCTTCCCAGGAGCTGAGTTTATGAACCCTTAAATTTTTTTAACTTATGAATACCGGAGAGGACTTGCAGGGCCTGAGAAAGATCCTGGATTTAACGCGGCTGATCAGCATTGTGCTGCTCTGTCTGCACTTTTATCTGGCCTGTTACCCGGCCTTTGAAAGCTGGGGCTGGACCGCCCCGGTCACTGACCGCATCTTAGACCCCCTGGGAGCAACGGCCCTTGTTGATGGACCCTGGAAAGTCCGTTTGGCGGCCCTCTTGTTTCTGGGCATTTCCCTGATTGGCGTTCAGGGCAAAAAGGATGAAAAGATCCTGGTGTCCAATATCCTGGTCTGCCTGGTCTTGGGCCTGGCGCTCTATTTTTTGAGCGGGCTGCTGCTGTACCTGGAGCTTGAAGCAGAAGTGCTGGCGGTCAGTTATCTGCTGATGACCGGTACGGGGTACCTCTTGGTCCTCTCGGGCGGCGCGCAATTGTCCCGCAGGATCAAAAGCCTGGCAGACAAGGACATTTTCAATGCGCTGAATGAGACCTTTCCCCAGGAAGAACGCCTGCTGGAGAATGAGTATTCGGTCAACATTCCCGGCATTTACCGATTGCGTGACCGGCTGAGGAAATGCTGGATCAACATCATCAACCCTTTCCGGGCGCTGCTCATTGCGGGCACGCCCGGATCCAGGTAAAGCGGGGGAAAAGAAGAACCGGAAAAAGTTATTTCGTGATCCGTCACGTGATCGACCAGCACCTGAAAAAGGGCTTCTCGATGTTTTTATACGATTACAAGTTCGACGACCTGAGCAGGCTGGCCTACAACAAGCTGCTGGCCTACCAGGTCAATTACACCGTCAAACCGAAATTCTATGTGATCAATTTTGACGATCTGAACCGCACGCACCGCTGTAACCCGCTGGACCCGCAGAGTATGGAGGACATCACCGATGCCACGGAGGCCAGCCGGACGATCATGCTCGGGCTGAACAAGGAGTGGCTGAAGAAAACCGGCGATTTCTTCGTGGAGAGCCCGATCAATTTCCTCACTGCGGCGATCTGGTACCTGCGACGCTACAAGGACGGAAAATATTGTACGCTGCCGCACGTGATCGAGCTGATCCAGGCAGACTATGACCGGCTGTTTGGCGTGCTCTGGGACCTGGAGGAAGTGCGTGTATTGATCAATCCCTTCATTTCGGCATGGCGAAACAAGGCCCTGGCCCAGCTTGAGGGGCAGATCGCCTCGGCCAAGATCAGCCTGGCCAGGCTGTCCTCGCCCCAGCTGTACTATGTGCTCTCGGGCAATGATTTTACCCTGGACGTGAACAATCCAGATGAACCCAAGATCGTGTGCATGGGCAACAATCCCCAAAAGCTCCAGGTCTATGGGGCGGTACTCTCGCTGTACATCTCCAGGATGATCAAGCTGGTCAACCGCAAGGGCCAGCTTAAATCCTCGCTGATCTTTGATGAGTACCCCACGATTTACATCGGCGGGGCGGGCCTGGAAGGGCTAGTGGCTACTGCCAGGTCCAATTTCGTCTGTGTCTGCGTGGCGGTCCAGGACATCAGTCAGTTACGCAAGGAGTACGGTAAGGAAAGTGCGGACGTGATCTTCAACATTATCGGCAACATCGTCAGCGGCCAGGTTCTGGGCGATACGGCTAAGCAGCTGTCCGAGCGGTTCGGCAAGATCATGCAGGACCGGGAGAGCCGGAGCATCAACAGTTCGGATGTATCTATTTCCAAATCCAGCCAGTTGGAGTTTGCCATCCCGGCGGCCAAGATCGCGGGCCTGTCCTCGGGGGAGTTTGTGGGCTCGGTGGCCGATAACCCGGATCAGCAGATTCCGCTGAAAATGTTCCACTGCCAGGTGCAGAACGACCACAAGGCCATTGCCGCCGAGGAGGCGGCCTTTAAGCCGATCCCGCAGATCAATGCGGTCAGCGCCACGGATGTGGCGGAGAACTATGCGCTGATCAAGGCGCAGGTGGAGCAATTGCTGCGCGAGGAACTCGACCGGATCAACGGGCGGCCGGCCCAAACGGTAGTGACCGAGGATGGTTCCGCGGATAAAACGGCTGAAGCAGCAAGTAAAGAGGTGCCGGCGCAGGACGGAAATGGTTCCCAAGGTATAGGAGGTGCGGAAAAGGCCAGTGACGAGAAGGATGACGGGCCGGACCAGATGCTGTCAATCTAGTTGGAAATTCCGCGCCCGTTCTCCCTAACGGCCTGCAACGGAGCTGGCCTGAAACGTAGCTTACCGGTTTCTGGACCGGAGTAAAGTCTTTATGGCCAATAGATGACTTACAAAGATCAGGGGCACCAGGCCTGCGGGCAGCCAGACGTAGGGAAATTGCATTACTGCCATGTTGGGCTGATCAAAAGCCAGTTGCTGAAAAGGCAACGGGGAGGAAAGGATTGCTATGAGGACTATCCATAACAGCAGCAACATGCCAGCAAGGTTCCAGCAGATGAGCAGAAGACGGGAATTTCCTGTCCCTGCCGTTCGCAAGGCCAGGATCAGCATACAGCTGAGCGGGACCAAAACGTCAAAATTCCAGCCTGCAAAGGTCATGATCAGCGGGACCTGACGATCAAGGTACAAAAGATAAAGTACGATTTCAACCGGCAGCCGGACCAAGTGCATGGCCATGAGCCGGTCTGGTGAGGGCTTTTCGTGCTCCGCCAGTTTAAAACAGAATACCCCGTATAGGATAGCGCCGGCAAGTACGATCACAAACCTGGACGGAACAGCATCAGTAGCATTAAAAAATCCGGATAATGCCAGGCTGCCGGTGCCGGTCAACCAAGAGCAGGTAAACCAGAAAAACCCGGGAGCTGGTGCTGCCCGGTAAAACAAAAGAATTGCAACGCTCAGCGCCCCGATGAAAAGTAATGCTGCCATGGTCGTGCAAGTTAGGTAGCCTGGAATTTATTATAGTTGTCATAGGACAACTATTGCTGTAGCCGGCCGATATCCGCGCGGAGCCTGCTCAAAGAAGATTTGGTAATCCCCAAGTAGCCGGCAATGTATTGTAGCGGGACATGCTGAAATAGCTCGGGCTGCGCTTTGATCAGCGTTTCATAGCGTTGTGCTGCCCCTTCGGATTTAAAGGAGATGTGACGTAGTTTCAGGGCCTGGTAACTCTCGGCAAAACGTCTCCGGCCTTCCTCGCGAAACCTGGGCAGCCGGTGGAACAGGTCCTGGAAATCTGTGAAGGAGATCTGCCAACACACCACCCTGGTCAGCGTCTCCAGGTATTCGGTGGCCGGGAGCCGGAGCATGAATGCTCCCCAGTCGATCACGATCATCCCGGGAGAAAAAAGGTCGGTGGTCGCCTCAGTTCCATCGGCCCGAACAACATATCCCCTGACAAAGCCGCTTTCTAAAAACCAGTAGTGATTAGCTCCTTCGCCTTGTTGTTGCATGCGGACTCCTTTACCAAGCTCCATCAGCTTGAACCGCCCGGTGATTTCTGACTGCGCATCAGTCGAAAAATCAGCCCCGCTAAATATTTGACTTAAAAAATACTCAGTTCTCTGCATTGGCGGTTGCGGGTCTTTTGCTAAAACGAATCATTGTCCCTTATCATGATCATGTGGAGTAACTAAACCGTGCTGTTTGAAGGTCGGGAAAATATCGTTCACTGGTCTGCCGCTTCCCACAGCTCTACTTTGTTGTCCTCGGCATCAAGAATGTGGACGAATTTGCCATAGTCATAGACCGCTATCTGATCCACAATCGTGACCCCTTCCTTTTTTAATTCTTCAACGAGAGCTTCCAGGTTTTCCACCCGATAATTGATCATGAACTGCTGAGCGGAGGGTTCAAAATATTTGGTCTCCTGCGGGAATGGCGTCCATTGGGTTTGTCCCCTTTTTGTGCGGTCGGCACCTTCATACCATTCAAATGTCGCCCCGTAAGGGTTGGTTTCCAGCCCGAGATGCTGCTGGTACCATGCCGTCATTTTTTTTGGGTCTTTGCATTTGAAGAAAATGCCGCCAATGCCTGTTACTCTTTTCATTTTCTCTTTACTTGTGCTTGTTGTGACTGATTTGAATGCAACGCCAAGTGCAAAACTAACCACAAGTGCTGTAAGGGTTAACATCGGCTTTTTCATTGCTTTAAAATTCTTTGCATAAATATAGGTGAATAAACTGAACGATTGCAAAATCTAATAAACCTGTGACTTTTCAGGACGGGGCTTTGCCTAGTTTTGCGGGCAATGTTACAGCCGCTCAGTTTCCAGCACGGTGACCTGCTCATCCATCCCTTCGGTCCAAAGGACCTGGAGCGGTATGAGGAGCTGATCGAAGATGTTTTCGGGATATTGGGCGACCGGGAAAGTCTCCAGTACGTGCCGGGAAAGTTCCTGGAAAACGAGGAGGCTGCGGATTTGTTTTTAAAGGCGGAGCTGCTGAACTTCCACTCCGGCCGAAACTTTCTGCACTTCATTACCGACGTAGTTTCCGGCAGGGTGATCGGCTTGGTGGACATCGTTTCGCCGGAGCTGGCCAGGGATCATTACCGCTGGAGCCATTATCCTTATTTCATTGAGTTTTACCTCAGCAGCGAGGTTACCGGCTGCTCGCTGATGAGCGGGCTGTTGCCCCCGATCATTGACCAGATGCAGGGCCAGGGCATAAAGAATCTCGGTGCGGTGGTCCACCGGCACAATATTGCGGCAAGAACAGTGCTGGAGCGGTCCAGCTTCCGGTTCCGCAGGCCATTCGATGTGGTTCAGGATTTTTATGAGCTCAGTTAGGTCCTAAAAAACCATCCAAGCAATTCTATTTAAAATTCCTGCCCCCGTGAAATGCAGCTTTGGCCTGGTCCTTTCCGTCCTCCCTGACCTGGCTGCGCTTGTTCTGCGAAGGATAAGGCGGGGACTTTTCATCGGCGCGTGACAGGGTGAGTAACGGGAGGTCTTCTGCCTCGCGCTGGAGGAGCTTGCCCAGCATCTTGGTCAGATCGAAGCATTTGCTGACGATGACATGGACGACCTGTCCCTCGCGCTGCAAGCGCCCCTCGACCATCAGCAGCCGGGAATGCAGGATCTCCCTGCGGTAAGTCTCAAACAGCTTTTCAAATACCACCAGGTTGGAATAACAGGTTTCATCCTCGATGGTGATGAAGCATACCCCGCCGGCAGTTCCCGGGCGCTGGCGCACCAATACCAGCCCGGCCACTTTGACCAGTTGACCATTGGTCGCCTCATTATTGATGTGCGCGCAGGATTTGATGCGGAGCAGCTCCAATTGGTCTCTGACGAAGCTCACCGGGTGCGCTTTTAGGGAAAGCCCGGTCGTGGCGTAATCCTGCACCACGTGCTCGCCCTTGCTCATCAGCGGCAGTTCTACCTGCCTTTCCAGTGCACTTTCTGAGGGCTGCCCCTTAAAGAGCTGTTCGGGCATATCCTGCAATGCGGACACCTCCCAGAGTGCCTTGCGCCGGTCCAGGCCCATCGAGCGGAAAGCGTCGGCATCGGCCAGTCTTTCCAGGGCCGAAAGGGACAGCCCCGCATCACGCATCGCGGTAACCGAGCGGTAACCTTTTCCCCGGGCAGCGGCCAGGAGCTCCATTTCTTCCTCACGCAGGCCCTTGACCTGGCGGAAGCCCAGCCGGATGGCAAAATAAGCCCCGGACTTTTCCTCCAATAGGTTGTCCCACAGGGAATGGTTTACGTCCACCTCGCGGACCTGGACCGAGTGTTTCTTCGCATCGATCACGATCTGCGCGGGCTGGTAAAAACCCATGGGCATACTGTTGAGCAGGGCCGCGGCAAAGGCATCGGGATAATAATGCTTGAGCCAGCAGGATACATAGACCAGCAGTGCAAAGCTTGCCGCATGGCTTTCCGGGAAACCGTAGCTGCCAAAGCCCTCCAGCTGCTTAAAGATCCGTTTGGCAAATTCTACGGTATAGCCCTTGGCCACCATGCCCTCGGTCAGCTTTTGCTCCCACTGGTTGACCAGGCCCTTGAACTTGAAGGTGGCCATGCTTCGGCGCAGGCCGTCGGCTTCGGCGGGGGTAAACCCGGCGGCGACAATGGCGATCTTCATGGCCTGCTCCTGGAACAGCGGGACGCCGAGCGTCCGGCCAAGGATTTCCTCCAGTTCCTTGGAAGGATAGGTCACCGGTTCCTCACCGTTGCGCCTGCGCAGGTAGGGGTGCACCATATCGCCTTGGATCGGGCCCGGGCGCACGATGGCCACCTCGATCACCAGGTCATAGAACTCTTTTGGCCGGAGCCTGGGCAGCATGGACATCTGCGCGCGGCTCTCGATCTGGAAGACGCCCAGCGTGTCGGCCAGGCTGATCATTTTATACACATCAGGGTCATCCTGGGGGATGTTGGCCAGGGTCAGCTCCAGCCCGTAATGGTTGCGGCACAGGTCAAAGGCCTTACGGATACAGGTGAGCATGCCCAGGGCGAGCACGTCTACCTTTAAAAAGCCCAGGGCATCAATGTCGTCCTTGTTCCACTCGATGTTGGTGCGGTCTTCCATGCGCGCGTTCAGGATCGGGCAGAGATCAGTGAGCTTGCCATCGGTGACCACGAAGCCGCCGGTATGCTGGCCCAATTGCCTGGGAAAGCCCATCATCTGGGCGGTCAGCTGCAGGGTTTTCTTCAGGTGCGGGTCATCCGGGTTCAGGCCCGATTCAGTCACGCGGCTGCCCTCAAACCATTCATCGGTGAATTCCCAGATCGAGCTGCTCAGCCGGTTTACCGTGTCCACCGACAGGCCCATGGCCTTGCCCACATCCCTGATCGCGCCTTTCTGGTGCAGCTGGGTGACCGTGGCCACAATGGCCGCCCGGTCGCGCCCATACTTTTCATAGATGTACTGGATGATCTCCTCCCTGCGCTCATGCTCAAAGTCCACATCGATATCCGGCGGTTCGTTACGCGCCGGGGAGATAAAGCGCTCAAAAAGCAGGTCAAACTTCATGGGGTTGACCGAGGTCACCCCCAAACAAAAGCAGATGGCCGAGTTGGCCGCGGAGCCCCGGCCCTGGCAGAGAATGCCCCGCCTTCTGGCCTCGCTGACAATGTCCTCAACAAACAGGAAATAATTGGCGTAGTCCATTTTACGCACAAAATCCATCTCATGGGCGATCATGGTCACGACCTTTTCCGGGACAACCGCGCCGTAAAAAGCATGAGCGCCTTTCCAGGTCAAATGTTCCAGTTCTTCGATGGGTGAGCGGCCGCTCTTGTTGATCTCTGAAGGATAGGTATATTTCAATTCCTCCAGGTTGAAGGTGCAGGCCTCGGCGATCTCGCTGACACTGCGCAGGGCATCGGGGTATTTGCGGAACAGGCGGTGCAGCTCTGCTACCGGTTTCATGTAGCGTTCCGCGTTCCTGTGCAGGCGGTAGCCGGCCTCCTGGATGGTGCATTTTTCCCGGACGCAGGTCAGAATGTCCTGCAGTTCCCTGCGAGCGGGATCATGGTAATGCACATCACCCGTTGCCACCATCGGCGTGCCCAGTTGCCGGGACAATTCATCGGTGCGGAACATCAGCTTTTCATCGTAGCCCGAATAGCTCCGGGCCGCGGACAGGTACAATTGTCCGGGCAGCGCCTCGGCGTACTGTTCTGCTGCCCGCAGGAAATCAGGTTCAAAAGCAAACCGGCGGTTCAGTCTGTCCGGCATGACCAGGGTAAACAGCATGCCTTTGCTATGGGCATAGACGTCAGCTCTTGAAATGTGGCATTCGCCTTTTTCCGCGCGCAGGTTGCCCAGGGTAAGCAGCGCCGAAAGCCGGCAATAGGCATCTTTGCCGGTCGGATAGGCCAAAAGACTGGGCCCGTCCAGCAGGTCCAGCCGGCAGGCGGGAATAAAACCCAGGTTCTTTTCCTTACAGGCGGCATGGGCCCGGACGATCCCTGCCAGCGTGTTGCGGTCAGTGACCGCGATCTTGTTGTAGCCTAATCCTGCGGCCCGTTCCACCAGCTCATGGGCATGGGAGGCCCCGCGCAGAAATGAAAAATTTGAAGTAACCTGTAACTCACTATATTCCATCGCGTCTCCTTTAAGCAAAAAATCCATGAATAAACCACTGGTAGCCCTGGCCCGGGTCCTGGTGCCCGGAGCGGTACAGCCAGTACCTGCGGCCTTTGTCGTCTTCCAGGCGGTAGTAATCCCGGTGCTCTCCCTCATCCAGCCACCATTCCCGTTCGATGCGCTCGGGGCCGTCGGCCTTGACGATGGAATGGTGCTCGCCCTTATAGACAAAGAACCTGGGCGGATGGTCGGGGATGATGGCCATCACCTGGACGGGCTCTGGCCTGGCCAGCAGTTCGGTCGGCCTGGGCTTATCGGTGTTCCAGTCGGTAAGACGCACATCGGTGATGGAGCGGGCCAGTCCCGCCGAGCGCTCCGGCCAGTGGTGGGGCAAGGGCAGGTAACGGTGTACGGCCCCCGGGCCGACCTTGCCGGTCACCCGGTCGATGAGTTGCAGCAGGCTTTTGCTGTTGAGCCCGGGCTGGGCCGACCACAGTGCTTCCTGCGGCACATCCACTACGTCGGTCTTCTGGGCTTCCAGTTCAAACAGCTCAATGCCCAGGCCAGGCCGGATTTGTTCAATTTTTAGCTGGAAAAGCTTAAACAAGTGACTGACGCTGTGCGAGGCAGCGCTGGTGCCGATAGTGACCTGGACGATCTTGCCGTCCAGCCGGTGACCGGTCAGTGTGCCTGAGCGCAGGCCCTTGCCTTCAGTCTGCATGCGCCTGCACAGTGCCTCCAGCATCGTGGTGATGGCCATCTCAATGGCTGTCCGCGTGCGGATGGGTTCCAGGCAGGCCAGCCGCTCCCGGAATGGGACGGGCAGCTGCAAAGGAACAAGCAGCTCATCTTCGGTGCCCAGGGCCTGGGCGAGCCGCAACAAAAAGCCTTCGCCAAAGCGCCTGCGCAGTACCGAGCGGGGCATGTGCATAAAACTTTTTACCTGGTAAAAGCCAAGCTTACGGAGTTTGGCCAATGTCCCTTCCTCCAGCCGGAGCGATTCAGGCGGCAAAGGCTGCAAAGCTTCGATGTGTCCGCCAGTTCTGATCAGGGGCGTTACCTTGCCAAACCGGGCTACGGCCCAGGCCGCGCCGGGCGTGTCGGCAATGGCGAGCCTGACGGCGTACCCTTTGCTGGCCAGCCTGGAGACGATCTCTTTTAAATATCCGCGCTCCCCGCCCCACAGGTGGGCGCAGCCGCTGACCTCCAGCATCAGCCCGTCCAGCCGGAACTCGTCGATAGCTACTATGGGCGAATAGCGGACGCACCATTCCCCCAGGCCTTTCAGCAGCTTGCGGGCCCGGCCGGGCTTATCGTCCAGCACTTCCAGTCCCGGGCAGATGGCCTTGGCGTCGGCCGAGCGCATGCCCGGCTCCACGCCGGACTGCAGAGCCTTTGCGCTCACCGCAGTGACCAGCATGCGCCCGTGACCGGGTGCGGCAAAAACAAAAGGCACCTCGGCAAGCTCCGGCCGGCGGATGAGCTGCCAGTCTGCCAGCAGCTGGCGGAACCATATGGAGATAAACCGTTTTTGCATGATCAGCCAATATTGCCCAGTCTTGAAGGGGCTACCGTTTCTTTCCTGGTTTCAGGCTGCTGCACAAAGCCATCACCCTGCCATTCCAGTGTCCAGCTGCCGGGGCTGCCGGAGCGTACCTTTAGCAGTTCCACCTGCCAGCGGGGAAATCCCACGCCCGGCATTTCCCCCTCTAAATCCGAGGGCAGCGGGGAGATCTGCCAGCGCGTATTGGATACCGTGCTGACCATGCGCCTGGCATCCTTGCGGATGATCAGGCCGGGGATACCGCCCTTTTCCACGGCCAGTTGCAGGCGGCGGGAATCGACCAGGCTCAGCCCGTCGACTTCGGCCACCACGGCGGCAAGTCCGTCGCAGCGCAGCGCTTCCTCCATGATCCACAGCACATCTTTTTCAGTTTTGACATCGATAAAAATGATCCGGTCGGGCGCGACGTCAAAGGCGGCCAGCGACGAAGGGAAAAGCCTTCTGCGTGTACCGATCCACAGGCAGCCTGCCCCGTCAGCCATGAGTACCGACAGCAGCCCGCTAATGAAACCATCGGTTGCTGCCGCCTGGTCCGGGCTCAGGCAAATGAACTCATGAATGGCTTTTCTGGGAAATACGCCGAACGGAAAGGCCTGCTCGATCTCTCCCAGGCCGATACGTTCCGAGACGGATGCCTGGGCAGGCTTGTAGCCCTGCCAAAGCAGCAGATCCTGCTTCAGTTTCTGAAGTATGTCCAGCTTTGCTCCCATAATGATCCAACTTAGGTTAGTTATTTCTCAGCAGTTCCCTCAAACCAATAGCAAAACTAATACTAAAAATGTTAGTAATTCAAATAATGTGGAAAATTATTGAATAAAATAGCTTTTAAGAGTACTGAATAACTTTATCTGTATTTTTAAATACTAATAATTTTAGCTATTCCAGCTTTATCCCTATATTTGAACATGAACCTTTTTGGAGACACAGAACTGTTTGACGGCGGGGTGAAAAGGTATACCGACTTTCACCTGCCAGGCTCGGAGCTCCGGCTATGGCAGCATTTTTTTAACAAGGCGGAAGCAGACCATTATTTTAAGGTCCTGCTCAACTCGGCGCCCTGGCAGCAGCGGATGCGGAAAATGTATGATAAGATGGTCGCTGATCCCCGGCTGACTGCCTATTACGGCGGGGAAAAGGGACATGCCTGGACGCCGCTGCTGCTGGAGATCAAGCGGGCGGTGGAGATGGTCACCGGCATCACCTTTGACCGGGTCCTGTTGAACCTTTACCGGGACGGGAAGGATTCGGTGGCCTGGCACAGTGATACGCTTCCGGCGGATGGCCGCCACCATGCCATTGCCTCGTTGACCTTTGGCGATACCCGGGTATTCAAGGTACGTCCTAAGTTTGGTAAAGCTGTTCCGGGTCTGGACATTCCTTTGACCCATGGCAGCCTGCTGTTGATGGGTGAGACGATGCAGGACCTGTATGAGCACCACGTGCCTAAAACAGCCAGGGATATTGGTCCCCGGATCAACCTGACCTTCCGGATCGCTGAATCGGGTTATCCGTTGAGGATTCGGTCGCATATTAAGCAGCCCCCCCAAATACCCGATCTGAATAAACCTAACCGGGGATGAGCATTCGTCAAAGAAGGCGTTATGCGCTTGTCGTAAAGTGTGGGCTTATGGGGAAGGCAGCGAGCGTGCCAGGCCATTACTCATTCAGACTTTTTAGCAATGCTTTCATCTCAGCGATCTCCCTTTGCTGAGACCTGATGATGCTGTCCGCGAGTTTTCTTACCCTTGGATCTTTAATGCCGGCGTGCTTACTGGTCATGATCGCTGAAGAATGATGGGGGATCATGGCTTTCATATATTGTCTGTCATCAATCGGAAACTGTGTTCTGAGCATCAGCAGCGAAAGCAGAAAAACGATACTGCCTGCTGCAATAAACGCGTTATTGACCTTCTTATCCTTATACATCATTGGCATCATCAGGATCATCAGGATTGCCATGGGTGACACCATGAGCAAAGACATATACAGTCTGGTCAGACTCAGCATAATATGGCTGCTGTCATCGACGTTCAGGAACATGACTCCATACATGATGCAGAAAGACAAAAGCATCATGAAGCCTAGTTTTTTATAATTCGAGCCATGCTTTTTCATGCCTGATGAGCGGGCATTTTGCTGTAACATTTCAAGCTGGCCGGTCTGGCGCGCACCTGCAACAATGTCAATATCGTCCGCTCGCATCTCTGTGTGTCCGATCTGCCGGTGCTTGTTCTTAAGCGGATCGCTTTTTAATCCGGTAAAATGTACCTCTATTTTTTCCCCGATCAGGTTCACCGTTTCCTGATCCAGTGCGTTTCCGACTTCGCTCCAGCTGTTGTCACCATTGTTAATGATCGACACCTGCTGACCGTTAAATTGGAAATCGAAAGTCTCCGAAAGATGGTTGATCAAAATCGTCTGCGGTTTTGTCTGCCCGGGCAATCGCAATGTGATAGTGAAAGGTGCGTGGATATCGTTGATCATAAGCGTAGATTTTATTTAAAATTCAAAAGGATAAGTATCTGGTATCAGCTGTTCATCCGTTTCCATCGGAATGGGTTCAAGCGCACGGGTATGGTCCAGATAAATAAATGCGTCATAACGGGAACTGAGCACAGTGGGCACGTAATTTCCATAGCGCTCCTGGTGCGGGTGGTAAACGACGCCGATGGCCCGGTGCGGAACCACCTCGGAAAACGCCTTGCGGTTGCCTTGGTCAAAAATGATCATCCGGTCCCGGCTGGATTCTGCGTGCAACTGCTGCTCAAGGCTCCCGGTCCTGGCTCCCGGTACCTGCATGATCTCCATGTCAGCACCCCAGTGGTCTCCGGCAATGACGGTCCCGCTATAGCTGCCAAATCCCAGCAGCAGGACGTTTTCCTCGCCGATCTGTTCCCGGGCGAGCTGACCTACGTTGACCATCCCTGCACGGGTCATATCCGTATAGCGTGCATCACCGACATGCGTATTGTGTTCCCAAACAATGGCTTTACATCCGGGGCCGTGGAATTCCAGCAACCGGTTCAGCGTTTCGATCATGTGCGTGTCGCGCAGGTTCCAGGTGTTGTCATTAAAGCCGGTCATGTTGCTGTAGTATGCTTCTGCATTAAGCGCAACGTGGGCATTCTGACGGGTATTGAGTGCCGCTTCCGGATCGTGATCATAAGACGGGGCTTTCCGTCGTACCTCTGCGAGCAGCCTGACCAATGGTTCCCTGCAACTGTCGGCAAGCCCGATCTGTGCCCTCGCGTACTGATGCTCATCTCGTTCATAGGGTTGAAAACAGTCCAGGGCCTGCTGCACCAGCCTTGCCGACATCGGATCATTTTTTTCCAGGTAGTCGGAAATCACATCCATCGATTCCCAGAGGCTGTAGACATCCAGCCCATAAAAGCCTGCTTTCCGGTCTGGCCTGATGGCCGTATTATGGGTCTTAAGCCAGTTGATGAAAGCGGCCACCTCCCAGTTGCCCCACATCCAGGTCGGCCATCTCTGAAAAGCGCCCAGCACATGATGTGCTTCCTTGTCCTGCTGGTCATAACCCTTGACAAACCGGTTCACCTGGTAACAGTCCGGCCAGTCCCCCTCAACTGCCACAAAGTTAAATCCCTTCTCGGTGATCAGTCTTTTCGTGATCGCTGCACGCCAGGTATAAAACTCGTGTGTGCCGTGGCTTGCCTCTCCGATCAGCACACAGGTGGCATTGCCAATGCGCTCTAGTAGTGGATCCAGGTCACTGGAAGTATTTAGTTGATGTACAGCCATATAAAGGTTAACTCTTGGAACTGATTTTAGTTTTCAATAATCGTAATTCCCTTGAATGTGACGCTACCTCTACTACATTAAATGGCGATCGGTATGGGTTCAGAACCGATCCTGGTTTTGGTAAATCGCAAAATGCATAGCATGTGAAGGTGGGAACCAAACGCTATTTGTTCCTGTCTTCATTAAAATGCTCAAAAGCTTTCTTGAGCAACCATATCCCCCAGAGAAAAAAGCCAAGCGCATAGAGTATCTTGTACCAGCTATTGCGGGCCAGTAGCTGGTGGTAAAGCGTGCAGCTGGCCTGCAGGTGCAGGGCAACGGCCATCAAACAATAGAGCAACTTCATAGAAACGCGCAGCAAATTAATAGCTTGTCCTAAACGGTTGTTACCTGATCTTAGGTCCTTAATATTTCTACTACAAATTTTTTGGCCCGCCGGTTTTTATTGCTTTGCCTTCAGGTAAAAAGACACAATGGGGGGAAAATACCTGGATTGGTTTGCCGGGCTTGCAAGCCAGAACTGGATCACAAAAAGTCAAACCTAATGGGCAACGCGGTGTTAGAATATAAGAGAGCTCCGGCAATTAAAACCTAAGAGTTATGAACGTTAGCGACTTTATCATTTCCCGCCTTGCCGACTGGAAGATTGAAAAAATCTTCGGTTATCCAGGCGACGGCATCAACGGCCTTCTGGGCGCATTGAACAGGAACGGCTCGGTTAGATTTATCCAGGTACGACACGAAGAAATGGCCGCCTTTATGGCCTGTGGCCATGCCAAATTTACAGGCGAAGTCGGCGTCTGCATGGCCACATCCGGGCCCGGGGCAATTCACCTGCTTAACGGCCTGTATGATGCTAAACTTGACCACCAGCCGGTCGTCGCTATTGTCGGACAGCAAAAAGGCACTTCGCTGGGCAGCAGTTATCAGCAGGAAGTCGACCTGCTTTCCCTGTTTAAAGATGTTGCCGGTGAGTATGTCCAGATGATCAACAATCCTACACAGGCGAGGCAGGTCATCGACCGGGCCTTCCGCATCGCAAAAGCAGAAAGAACAGTGACCGCGGTCATCATCCCAAACGATATCCAGGAGGATCCCGCGGTTGAACAGCCGGGGCGAATGCATGGTAACGTAGTGACCGGCACAGGGCACAGCAAAAGCCATGTGATACCAGATGACAATGAACTTCTTCATGCTGCAGAAATATTGAACAGCGGAGAAAAAGTGGCCATCCTGGTTGGTGCAGGCGCTTTTGGCGCGGAAAAGGAAATTATGGAAGCTGCCGACCTTCTGGGTGCCGGGGTTGCCAAGGCACTGCTGGGTAAAGCCGTAATTCCTGACGACTTGCCTTATGTGACCGGGTCGATCGGTATGCTCGGGACCAAAGCCAGTTGGGAACTGATGGATGGCTGCGATACCCTGCTGATGATCGGCAGCAGCTTTCCCTATGCAGAGTACCTGCCTGAGCCAGGAAAGGCACGAGGTGTTCAGGTAGACATTGACGGAAAAATGCTCAGTATTCGCTACCCTATGGAAGTAAACCTGCTGGGCAGCAGCAAAGATACGCTGCAGAAACTGCTTCCGATGTTGAAATACAAACAGGACCGAAGCTGGAGAATGGAGATTGAGCAGCATGTAATGGACTGGTGGCAAACCGTTGAAGACCGCGCCAACCTCCCGGCCGATCCCTTGAACCCCCAGCTGGTGATCCAGCGACTGTCGCCACTATTGCCTGATCACTGTATCCTGACCGCCGATTCCGGGACTTCGGCATTCTGGTATGCACGCAACATCAAACTCAGGGCTGGTATGATGGCCTCCCTCTCCGGCAACCTGGCCACCATGTGCCCTTCAGTTCCGTACGCCATTGCCGCTAAGTTTGCCTATCCTGATCGCCTGCCTGTCGCCATTACCGGTGACGGCGCCATGCAGATGCTGGGCATGAACGAGCTGATCACGATCTGCAAATACTGGAAACAGTGGGCCCATCCCGGCCTGGTCATCATCGTACTCAATAACCGGGACCTGAACATGGTGACCTGGGAACAGCGCATGCTGGCCGGGGAGCCAAAATTTGAAGGCTCGCAGGACATTCCTGATGTCGATTATGCAGCTTACGCGCGGTTACTTGGGCTTTCGGGAATACGTATTGACCAGCCTGAACAGATTGACGGAGCACTGGCAGAGGTGCTGTCCGCCGACCGCCCGGCCTTACTTGACGTAGTTTGTGATCCAAACGTTCCGATCATCCCTCCACATATTGACAAGGCGACGCTTGTGAAGTTCAGCAAAGCCATGCTCAAAGGCGATCCCGACTCCGCGCAGGTGATTAGGCAAACCATTAGGCAGGTGATGCAGGGCGGGAGCAGTTTCTAATTGTAAATCAATGAAACCAATTTGCTTACCATGTTTCCCACGAGCAGTGCTGTACCCGCCGAACTGCTGCAGTATGCATGGCTTGCCGAAGATGCAGGTTTTGCTGCGGGAGGTTATTCGGACAGCGGTGAAGTACTCAATGAGCAGATCAAGGGTGAAAGATGGGCAAATAAACCGGCAAGGATCAGTGACCGACGGGGGGTGTGCATAGATCACTAAACTTTTTGTTTAATGTTGCTGGACACGGTTTTAAACAAGATCCGCAGGTCGAAAGGTTTACGGATGTAATCATCGAATCCCAGCTGATGGTAAGTTTCCTCAATGTCGTGGTTACAGCTGGTGGCAATAATAGCAACTTCAGGCAGCACGGTTTTTATAGAGCTGCACAATTTAGTGGAGTTGGACACATCGAGAAAATGGTCGGCAATCACCACTTCCGGCCGATCCCGTAAAAGCATACGTTTGAACCCGCTATGCCCAGGATCGGGCAGCCGCAGGGTTTGGTATCCCTTATCCAGTAAAGCGAGGAAAATCACCTCGAATATCCCGGCATCGGGTTCGTAAAGAAAGATCTTTTTCATGGCAACGCTCCGAAAAAGACAGATCCACCGACCCGGTGAAATATTTTAGGGATAACCAAATATAATAAATATTGTTGATAGACAGTTATTTATCGGTTTCCATGAAAGGGCCAGGCGGCTAATTCATTACTTTCCGCCGGCAAGGTCAATAAAAGTACCTGTTGCGTAAGATGCTTTATCGGACAAGAGCCAAAGGATCGCCTCGGCTACCTCTTCAGGCTGCCCGCCTCTTGCCATGGGGATGCTGTCCTTGATCCGGTCTACCCGGCCGGGTTCTCCGCCATCGGCATGGATGTCGGTATAGATAAATGCCGGGCGCACGCTGTTTACGCGGATGCCTTCTGCTGCCACCTCTTTGGACAATCCGGTAGTGAGGGCATCGAGCGCTGCCTTGGAGGCGGCATAATCCAGGTATTCATTAGGTGCGCCTGTCTTAGCGGCCAGCGAAGATACGTTGACAATCGCACCACCGGAGCCGCCGCTGCTGGTAGACATCCGCTTTACCGCTTCACGGGCACAAAGGAACTGGCCGATGACGTTGGCCCGGAATATGCGCTCGAGCCGGCCGGCGTCCATATCCGCTAACCGCATCTGTGTCTCTAGGATTCCGGCATTGTTCACCAGGCCCACCAGTGGCCATGGCAGCAAACGCGCGGTTTCGGCAAATAAATGCAGCACGCCGGCCTCATCGCTGATATCCGCACAGATGGCTTCGGCTATACCTCCCGCCGCCCGGATCGCACTGACTACCGCATCCGCCGCCTCGGCATTGCGGTGATAGTTGACTGCCACGGCAAAACCATGCGCCGCACAAAGACGCGCAGTAGCGGCGCCGATCCCGCGGCCGGCGCCTGTAATAATTAGTGTTTTCATTGCACCACAAGATCTGTTTTTTCCTTTAACTCTACAATATGGTTCTACCCGTATAAATCGGCTTTCCTTCCGAGGCCGGTGAACCGGAGCTGACTGCTCGGCGATACCCGCCTCAGCGGTAGCCCGGATCAACCTAAGTTTCCGCCAAGCCGGACTGGTCAGGCCAGTGTACGCCTGGCTTGCCCAATGAAAACGAAAAAGGTTTTTAACTGTTATCCTTAATATGGAAAAGATTGGATTTGGCGGCAGCTGTCACTGGTGCACCGAAGCGATTTTCCAGTCGCTCAAAGGGGTACCTGAGGTCCTGCAGGGCTGGATGGCTACCCCGCAGGATGCCCAGCGGTACTCGGAATCCGTTGTGGTCGTTTTTGATCCCCAGGTGGTCTCCCTGGAGGGCCTTATAGAGATCCACCTGTATACCCATAGCTGCACTTCATCGCATTCCATGCGCGGAAAATACCGTTCGGCGGTGTATTGTTTTTCCCCGGAGCAGGCCCTTTGCGCGCAGGCTGCTATTAAAACGCTGCAAAAAGATTTTAGCGAGCCGATCATTACCGAAATATTGGATGCCGGGGATTTTAAGCTGAACCAGCCGCAATACCTCAACTACTATTTCTCTGGCCCGGAAAAGCCCTTTTGTAAGAACATCGCTGCCCCGAAACTCAGGGAGCTGTTGCGTAAATTCCCACGGAAAGTGGATCCTGAAAAGCTGATGCATTTAAGTTAAAGTGCCATTTCTGTGTTTACCGGCCGCAGCCGGTAACCAGCTTTCAACGGAACGCTGGCATTGCGAAATTCCGCAGCTGTTTTTAACTTTGCGGTACAGTCTTACAGGTATGGCAGAAAATCAGGACAATGAAAAAAAGCCGGATCATGCTGAGATCAGCCAGGAACTGTTCCAGCAATCCGCAGATTTAAAAAAGAAAACGGAGCAAACCAATAAAAACCTGGAGGAGTTGCGGCGCAGGACTAAAGCCCTACTCGATCCTGACAAAGATCAATAAGCGAAATTTTTATCCTTATTTCTCCTGCTCATCACCCTTTTCGCCGGGATGCTGCTCAAAATATTCGCGGGCTTTTTTCAGGCCGGTCGCAATCGCTATACCTTCATCGCCGCTTTCCTTTAAGATCTCATTGGCAATTTCGGTGGCCTTATCCCTTAAGTATTTGGGCTGGTTTTTATAAGATGGCGGGTAATCTCCATGGTACCAGGGCATCGTTCCTCCTTTTTTTATCAAACAACCTATAAGGAAAGTTGTTTATTATCAGCACATTGATTACGAGCAACATTATGGAAAACAACAAAGAAATTATCAGCGACCTGAAAGGACTGGTCAACATATTAAATGACGGCAAAGAAGGCTATGAGTCTGCCAGTGAAACTACAGACAGCACAGAACTGAAAAGCCTGTTCCAGAACTTTGCCTCACAACGGGCGGAATATGCACAGGAGTTGAAAGCGCACCTTGCCCGTCATGGCGGTGACTCAGAAAACGAAAGCGGCGGCGTACTGGGCGCCTTGCACCGGACATGGATCGACATCAAGCAGGCCTTCACCAGCAAGGAAGATGCAGCGATCCTGGGGGCCATCGAAACAGGCGAGAAAGCAGCCATTGAGAAATTCGACCAGGCGCTGGAACATCCCGAAATCCATGCAGACCATACCGAGCTGCTGCAAAGACAGCGTACCGGCATCCGGGAGGCGCTCAGCGAGATTGAAACCTATCGTCACCGCCTGGAAAATATAAATGATTAAAAACACATACAGTTACCTATAAATGGGAAAGCCGGTGCAATCCGGCTTTTCTTTTTGGTACTTGATACTGCAGGATTATGGAGGAATTTCAGATCAGGGTAAGCCTGGAAGGCCTGCCGGAAGAAATTAGGGTAGTCCCCTTAAGCGATAAAGACGAGCCTAGATATGAATTGTTCCACGAGCAGGACTACCTGGGAACAGTATGGCCGGAATGCGTGGAGGAAGGCGTTTGCTGGTTTTCCAGCGATGAGCTGGCCGAAGACACCGTCCTGAAAATCGGCGAGGCCATTGAGCGCGCAGACCGTTAACTTAGAAAAAAAGAAACATGACTGTACTGAAAGCACCCATCCTGAAACTGCTCCATAAGACCTATGCGCCCGGCAGCATGCTGGAGATGAAGTTCAAGCGTTATGACCTGGCCATCAAAACCGATGAAATGGGCAGGCCCATTCTTTTGTTCCTGGGTGAAAAAAGACCAGACTACCGGCAAGATCAAAGGAGAACGTTTCGCCAGGAGAATTGTCGAAGGTGCTGAAGGTGAGATCATCAAAGACCATTGGGACAATAAGGGCAAAGCAACAGCCCGGTTACAGCAGTAAAAATGGCAAAAACGCAAAAACCGTCTTACCTGGATTTCGACATTGCGGCCTATCCCTGGAAAGCCGATATCGACTACCGGAAACACCCTGAAAAATACAAGGTCGGTAAAGGCGAGCAGGGCGTACTGGTCTGCGAGCCTTACAAATCTGAGATCGGTCAATACTGGCGGTTCAAGGATGCAGAAATCGCCACCCAGAGCAGCGATAAGATCTTCGGGATGTTTGAGCAATACCTCCGGCAAAATGATTTTGTCGGGGCGGATATGGCCAGAAAATACCTGCAAATGGGTTATACCCGGGCAAGGCGCTATGCCAACTATAAGGGCGGCATAAAATACCAGAAAGAACATGATTACCAGCTAAATGCCCGCGGGACAGGGGAAGCAGAAAAGGCGGCAGCAGCGCAGATCTTTTACCAGAAATACAAACAGGCCGAAGCTCAGCCCATCTACAAACACCTGAAAGCGGACTGGAAAAGAAAGTATGGGTAATACTGATCTGTCGGTTGCGTGAAAAACACCTGGGTGATCAGACAATTTTAATGCGGACGGGCCCGTTGATCTGGAAAAGATCAAAGGGCATGCCACGTTGGGTAATGACGACCTTGCCCTGCTGGTGCAGAGCAATTGCAGTTTCAACGACCGCTTTCATCTGCCTGCGCCAGTCTCCGGGAAATAGCATGCGTGCGATCTCAGATGGGCAGGTGCTTTTGTCCGGTCCGCGCTGGCTGGTGACAGCTAAGATTGCCCCGGCTATAGCTATAGCGCCTTTGTCAGTTGGTTGATCCTGCGGCATCCCTTCCTAAATCTCATGGGCATAGATCTGCAACCCGATCTCTTCGGCAAGGCCGGCAGAAAGCAGCCCGAAGCCATTCCAGTAAACTCCGGCAGCGGTAATCTCAGGATAGAGATCAGCAGCAAACTCCCCATTCTTAATGACCCGGTAGGTGCCGTCAGTCATCGGAACGACGGTCAGCTCGGACCCGGAAGCCTGGATACAGTAGGGTTCTATTTCATTATAAAAGGCTTTCATGACATCTGGTGCTCAGTGATCAGTTCGCCAACCTGCTGGACGAACCCGTCATCCAGTTCGTCCTGGGTGTTCCACCGGACCTGATCGCCATCAGGTTCAGGATAGATCACGCCCAGTTTATTTTCGCCGTCCATAATCCGGTAAAGACCGTTTTCCAAAGGTTCGATCGTAAAACGATCTTTTAGTAGCTGTATTTCAAAAGATTCCATATTGCTGCAATTTGTTTAAATACATACTTTTTATCTATAGGCTCGCCGACGAAATTCCACCGGGTATCCTCGGTGCAATAGCTTAAAAAGCTTTCATTCGCCGATTCCAACGTCATTTGTATTGTGCTGTGGTATCCATATCCTTATGCTTTATCCAGTATACCTTTACCGGTTCAATCTGGTTACCAACTTCCTTTACAGTACTGCACCTCGTAGTCGTTTTCCATGTTGATGCGGTCTGCATCTTCAAAGTTTTTCTCTTGTTTCATCAGGCTCCTTTTTTAGCGGTTAAACTGCCCATCAGCTGGCTGTAGAGGTCGTCCTCTTTTGCTTTCTGGGGTTTGAGCTTTTTGATGGTCGGGCGTTTTCCTTTGGCCTTGGCCTGGATCAGCTTGAGCAGTTTCTGCTGGTAGGTGTCCTGGTATTTGGAAACATCAAAGTCCTCGGCATACTGGTTCACCAGGGCCAGGCCCATGTCCAGCTCTTTTTTATTGATGGTGATCTTCTCATCGATCTTCAGGTCGTCTGCCTCCCGGATCTGCTGCTGGAAACGGATGCGCGTGACCACCAGCGCCTTGCCGACTGGATGGATGATGCAAAGGCTTTCCGAGCTGCGCAGGACGAAGCGGGCCAGGCCGGCCTTTTTAGACTTTTTCAGTACCTGCAGCAGCAGCGCATAGGCCTTGTTGCTTTTGGCTTCGGGTTCAGCATAGTAGGAAGTTTCATAGAACATGGGGTTGACCGAGTCAATGTCCACAAAAGCCTCGATCTCGATGGTTTTGGTCTTTTCCGGGGCGGCGGCCTCGAAATCGCTGTCCTCTACAATGACGTAGTTGTCGTCTTTCCACTTGTAGGCTTTGACGATCTTATCGTAGGGAACTTCCTTGCGGGTGTTCTCGTTGATGCGCTGGAACTTGATGTGCGCGTGGTCGCGGCTGTCCAGCATGTCCAGGTCGAGCGAGGAAGTCTGCACAGCAGAATACAGTTTCATGGGGATACTGACCAGTCCAAAGCCAATGGTCCCTTTCCAGATTGATCTCATAGTTCCTTTTCTAAATCTTTGTTAATGCCATGCGGGTGGTGCGCCTCGATCTGGTCTGCCAGCAGATGCAGCAGCTCTTCTTCCAGGTTGCCCGGGTTCTGGCAGATGTGCAGGTAGTTGTAGTCATCAGGCTCAAAGCTGGCCACCAGCCTGCCCTGCTGAAATACTTTCACTTTACAGCTTTCGCCGTTATGGTGCAGGTATTCTCCAATTTCAAAATGGTGCACCTTTTTGTCAAGGCTGATCGTGATCGGGTAATTTTCCATAGCTAGGAATAAACAATTTTCAGGGCAAGTAGTTTCGTTAGCTTAGCTATGTTATCAACACAGTTTCGAACTGCAATAGCCGTATGGCTGAAGATTAGGATAAAATTACCGGCCCCTGGACACATACCTGAGCTCCAGGATACTGCCACGCTGGGTGGTGGCTTTTGGATTTTCGGCGGTTGGGCCCGAGGTAATAGCTGAACTGTCCGTAGCCAGATAGATCCTGGTGCCGTCCATTGAAACGGGTACGTCCCGGTAGCGCGCCCTTGAAGGTACGTATTCAAAAACGCGGGGCGCCACGCTTCCGTCGCTGTTGAGCTTAAGCCGCAGTAGTTTTCCGGTTTTCAGCGAGGTTACCAGCAATGACTGTTGCCAGCCCGGGATCGCGGCCGACCGGTAAACGGCAATACCAGAGGGCGCATAGGAATTCCAGTCTGCCCTGGTTCCTTGCTGGATCCTTTCAAATAGCCTGGAAAGTTCGGCATGAGCAGTTGGGAAAAAACTTTTCACCGGACCCCGAAATTTAGCGCCGATGGAATCGGCATTTCGTTTTTCGCTACGGATCAAAGGATAAGTCGTGTGCCATTTACCGGGATAATTCTGCTCCCTGGATACTGAAGCCGCCAGGCCGTCATAGTTTCCGTCGGCATAACCGATCACCAGCGGATGCCCGTAGTTAAGCCCTTTTTCAATCAGGTTGAGCTCATCGTCAGAATAAGGCCCATGCTCGGAGGCATAAAGACGTTCCTGACCATTAAGCAGGGTAAAGGCCAGTCCCTGCGGATTGCGGTGACCGGTGGTCCATACCGCGCTTTTGCCCTCTGCTACCGGGTTATCCGCGGGGATCCAGTTGCCGGATTGTCCGGGTTCCAGGCTGAACCTAAGTATTTTACCTTCATAACTACCAGGCTGTTGCGCTTTATTTTCGCGGCCGCCGTTGGAGAACTGGCCCGATCCCTGATCACCCACAGCGTAAAACAGGTAGGGCTTGCCCTTTACCGGTGCGATGACCATCCGCCCGCCGTTATGGTCATTGCTGGCGGGAATGGTATCACAGATGGTCTGAGGAGAATCCAGGCGGTTTGATTTGACATCGTAACGATACCTGGCCAGTTTTAACAGGAACTGGTGCTGCTGCAAATGCCTGTACACATAAGACAGATAGATGTAGGGTTTACCTTTTGAAAAATCAGGGTGGAGCGCCAGGCCCATCAGCCCGCCCTGCGGCACCGCCTGACCCGATCTTCTCAGCTCATCGAAGGAAGGGAATTCCCGGGCGGGATTCAGGTCCAGCACGGTAGTGCGCTCACCCGTTGCAGCATCAATGACCAGGACCCGGTAACCTTTGGATTCACTCACCCAGATTTTGCCGTCCGGCGCACAGACTACTGACCAGGGGTCACTGAGCCCGGAAGCTATGGTCCGGACCTCAAATACCGTGTCAGGCTCCGGCATATAGGAGGTGCAGATCAGGATTGCGAAAATCAGGGCGCTGTATAGGTAGGTTTTCATAGGAATGGTTGGATTTGCATGCTCAGTACTTTTCAGCCACCTTCAGACGAGGTGCTGCTTATAGGGCAGCCCGATCATCCATCTGAAAGTACTTTGTGCAGGAATATATTTTTGCGGATCGAGTTCAGTACCGGCAAATCCAGTACACAGCCCTTGGTTTCACAGTGCTCATGATTTTCCTGGTCAATTTTGATTTCTCCGGCTGCATTGCCCGCTTCATCAAAAATTTGATACCATTGGTTACCCTGGGCTTTCAGCCTGAATACCCGCTCTTTATGAGCGTCGTTTGCCTGGATCTCGAATTCTTCCATAGTCCATACGTTTTATCGAAAAATACTATTGATCCGCAGAATCTGCATCAGATCCTTGTGGAATGCCTGAACGTTCCTGCTTCTGTTCTTCCGACCGGTTATCGCTGACAAAGTTCCCATCCTGGTCGTAGGCTTTATCCGCGTCACTGCCGCTGATCTCTTCAGCGGGTACTACCCCGGTTTTGTTTTTCTCCTTTGGGTCTTTTGCTGTGTTGTCCATAGTATCTGTTTAAATGTCTTAAATATCAACACCTGGTCGCAGGTTTCGTTTTTTTTATTTAAAAAGCTCCTGTTCATCGGTATAATAAGTTTTCCGGCCGCCATCCTTTTCGACTTTGATCGGATGACCGGTCGGACTTTTTTCAAGCGTAGGATGGTGTATTTGCAGAAAATCATATACTTCGGTGTTAAAGCTGTCCGGAATGGCTTTGGTCAGGTTCATAATCTCCTTACGCAGTACTTCCTCAATGGCCTGGTGCAGGGCTTTGACTTTGCTTTCCGGAATCGCTTTAGCCAGGGAAAAAGGTGAAATGCGCGCCTGCCATAAAATTTCGTCCGCATAAGTGTTTCCGATGCCGCGAACGACCTTCTGG
>Ga0222419_100389_pt1 | contig 48577 bp, 39 predicted proteins | sample 1B20Ametagenome_FD_182474 | JGI IMG/M metagenome (GOLD analysis project Ga0222419, IMG submission 182474) | Enriched microbial communities from leaf-cutter ant dump, University of Wisconsin, Madison, United States - 1B20A (version 2) | ecosystem: Environmental > Terrestrial > Nest > Insects nest...
CCAGAATCCCAATAGCAATAGGCAGGTCATAAGCAGAGCCCTCTTTCCGGATATCCGCAGGCGCCATATTGATCACGACCTTTTGGCGCGGCATTTTCAGTCCCGCAGACTGAATGGCGCTCTCTACCCGCCTCAGGCTCTCCTTGATGGCATTGTCAGGCAGGCCCACAATATGGTACCTGTTGCCCCCGCCGATACTCACCTCCAGCGTAATGGTCAGCGCATTGACCCCAAATACGGCACCTCCATAAGTTTTTACCAGCATAATCCAGACAAATATTCTTCCGGCTAAAGTATGCTACTTTGAGGTACCAAGATTAAATGAAAAGCAGATTTATTTTTTTGATGAAGACAGGGGAGCAGGTTACATCCTTCCCTGCGGCATTTTAGGCATGTTCCGCATCATTTTAGCCGCGGCAGCAGGATTAGAAAACTGCTTCATCACCTTACGCATATCCTCAAACTGTTTGATCAGCTTGGTCACCTCCTCAACAGGTTTACCGGAGCCTTTGGCAATCCTCAGCCTCCTGCTCTGCTGGATACTGTCCGGATTCTCCTTTTCAAAAGGAGTCATGGACTGGATGATCGCCTCAATGCCCTTAAACGCATCGTCCTCGATCTCCACATTCTTCATCATCTTGCCCACACCAGGGATCATGCCCATCAAGTCCTTCATGTTGCCCATCTTCTTGATCTGCTGGATCTGGTTGTAGAAATCGTTAAAATCAAACTTGTTCTTGCGGATCTTCTTTTGCAGCTCGGCAGCCTCCTTCTCATCAAACTGCTGCTGTGCACGCTCGACCAAAGAAACCACATCACCCATACCCAGGATACGGGAAGCCATCCTGTCCGGATAAAACACATCCAGGGCCTCCATTTTCTCCCCGGTACCAATAAATTTGATCGGCTTGCTGACCACAGACCTGATCGACAGCGCAGCACCGCCACGCGTATCGCCGTCCAGCTTGGTCAGCACCACGCCGGTAAAATCAAGACGGTCATTAAAAGCCTTGGCAGTATTAACCGCATCCTGTCCGGTCATGGCATCAACAACGAACAGGATTTCATGCGGTTTAGTACTGTCTTTTACAGCAGCGATCTCATCCATCATCTGCTCATCAATCGCCAGACGGCCCGCTGTATCTATGATAATGACATTATTATTCTGTTTTTTACCCTCGGCGATCCCCTCCATAGCGATCCCCACCGGGTCCTTAGAATCACGGTTCACATAGACCGGGACCCCGACCTGCTCACCCAGGACCTGCAACTGGTCGATCGCCGCAGGACGATACACATCACCCGCAACCAGAAGCGGTTTCTTGCCCTTAGACTTTAAGAAATTGGCCAGTTTGCCGGTGAAAGTCGTTTTACCGGCACCATTCAGGCCGGCGATCAATATGATGGCAGGATTGCCCTTCAGGTCCAGCTCGGTGGCTTCACCGCCCATCAGCGCAGCCAGTTCATCATTCATGATCTTGGTCAGCAACTGACCAGGAGAAACCGCAGTCAGCACATTGGCACCCAGGGCTTTCTCTTTGACCTCATCCGTAAAGCTCTTCGCTGTCTTATAATTTACGTCGGCATCGAGCAAAGCCTTGCGGATCTCCTTCATGGTTTCCGCCACGTTGATCTCCGTAATACTTCCCTGTCCCTTTAAAACCTTGAACGCCCTGTCCAGCTTATCCTGTAAATTTTCAAACATCTTCTTTAATGCTTATTGGTCCATATAATGAAGGCCAAAGTTATCAATTTTGGCCAAAACAAACAGTAATAATTGTGTAAACGGTCCGGAAAGGAACGCAGGACAATAAAGCCCCCTGCTCCCGGACTATTTCAAAGCGGCGCCAATCGGCTCAGCGCCCCGATCATCTCGGGAAAGTAAACCCAAAACCAATGGAAAGGTTCTGGCTCGCCTGTATCTTGTCATCCGCATCCTTATCAAACAAGCCAACACCATTGAGCTGGACATTCATGAACTTGTTGATCTTTGATTTCAGCGAAATATCCAGGCGGTGGTCGATGTGCTCCAATTTCCGGTCGTAAGGAATGAACATGTTGTATCGCGCATACAAAAATACATTTTTAACGATCTCTTTGTCCCGCAGCTCGCTCGTCACCTGGAAAGCCAGCTCATTTCTAAATGTCTGGGGAGGGAACTGGTCAAAATTCTGCCTGTCGCCAAGGCGCAGGCCATAATTCCCCCCATTGAAACGGACGTCGATCACCGCAGTATCCAGTAAAAAAGTCTGCTTGGCAGTACCGGTACCGATCCTGGTAGAAAACCAGGGGGTTGGTCTGAACTCAAAACCAATAGACTCGGTCAGGTAACCCGGAGACATAAAATTGGAGATCAGGTTCTGCCGCTCCGCCCCGTTCTCGTCGCGCCAGTAGGCAAAACCCTTGTCAAACTGCGATTCAAAAGTGACCGAACCATAGAAGAACCAGTTTTTCGACAATTGGAGCCCGCCCTTGTTGTCCCAGAAGATCCTGTCCTTGGTCTTCTTTTGCAGCTGGTCCTTATTTTTGATCTTGCCGTATTCCATCCTTACCTCACTGGTAAAGCTATAACTGTCTTTACTGTACGCAGTACGGTAATTGACCATACCCCCCAGGGCCAGTGAATTGACCCCGCCGGCGGTCCAGTTCTTGGAAAAAGAACCCTGGTTCACGTCGATCTGTATCTGGGTAGTCGTCTTCCAGTAATTGATCTTTTCATCGACCACGACCGGGGCGATCTTGACCGCGTTAAAAGGCAATGTCCCCACCCTGGCAGGGAGCGGGCTGCGTTTCAGCTTGATTTCCAGTCCCTTTGTTTCGATAGGAATGGTGTCAATTTCCTGGGCAAACAAAGACGATGCGCTGATCACAACGAATAAGAGGCAGATATTAAAACGCTTCATTCTTACAAAGAAAGAGAAAAAACTGACTTATTAAAAGAGTAAAGACAAACTAATTCTAAAACGGTGCGCAGTCCTAGAATTCCTCCACCTTGACTTTAGGCAGCGGCTGCAGCCTGAAGGCAGCCGGATTTCGTTTATAGGTGGCATAGCTGTTCCTCAAAAAAACCACAAAATCATAATCCGAAGCATTGACCACAAAATCATAAGAAGGACGGTACTGGGCCATAAAATCCTCGGCCTCCGTATCGCCGATCTGTAAGACACGCTTCACATAATCAGGCCGGAACCTGAAATCGATGAGCGCCTCTTTATAGTCCCGTTCCAGCATCTTCTGCAGGTTCCTGGCGTTCTTTCCCTCGCGGCTCAGCAAATTATAGATCGCGTCAATGCCCAGCCCCACACCACCCTGGCCCAGGTTCAGCAAATCTTTGGAGCTGCCTTTATCCAGCTTATACTTATACTCCCGTCTGGCCTTGTCATACGCTTCCTGGGGCGTCAGCTTTTTTCCGGTGATGGCCACCTCCTTAAGATTGATCCCTAAAGATCTCAGCTGAAAATATACCGACTGGTGCCCGCCCAGGATGAGCGTGTCCACGGCATAGCCCTGCAAAACCGCAAACAGCGTGTCACCGGCAGCAGCTTTGATATTGAACTCGCCTTTAGCCGTATTGTAAATACCCTCGTCCCTGGTGGCATTGTAAATATACACTTTGGCCAGGCGCTGCCCCGAATCCTTATCGATCACAAAGCCGCGCACCGGAGCAGACTGGGCAAACACACCCGGAGCACAGCAGCACAACAGCAATAAAAGCAGGCAAGATCTCATCAGAAGAACAAAGCTACAATATAACCATTGGGCTCAACAAACCTTAACATAATTTAACAAGCCACCTTCAGGATCAGCAAACCGTAATTTTGATGAACAGATTACTTCGACAGCAGCAGCTTCTGCCCGATCTTAATGCCATTGTCCGGCAGGTCATTGATCAGCTTCAGCTCATCCACAGAAACATTGAACCTTCTGGAAATGCTGTAAAGCGTATCCCCCTTCTGGACCGTATAGCTTTTGTCAGCAGGAATGTCCTGAGCCGGGGCAGCAGGCACAGCAGGTGCCACATCCGTATCCCCGCGTTTTTTTGAGGAGTAAGGCCTGTACACCGGAGCCGGCGGGATCTCTGAATCCACCGCCGGAGCAGAAATGTGCAGCGTATCCGGCGTCTTGATCACCTGTTTGGAAGGCGGGGTCTCTACCGGGGCAAACTTCTTCGTTTCCTGCGGGATATTGGCATTGATCTCCGTAAATACCCGGTCCTCCCGCTTCAGTTTTTCCGTCTCCGTCTCCGGCAGGTCATAGCGGAACAGCTGGTACTTGTCGATCAGGTTGATCAGCAGGTCAGGATACTTAGGATTGGTCGCATAACCCGCCGCCTTCAGTCCCAGGGCCCAGTTCCGGTAATCATTCTTGTCCAGCTCAAACAAAGCACTGTAACGTTTCCGCTTTAAAAACTCAGAATGGTCGCGGTAAGACTCCCGGGCATCCTTATAGACCCTGAAGCAATCATCCTTCTGGTCATCATCCTTGTAGTAACCCTTGCCCCTCCAGTCGGACGTGCATTTGATGCCAAAATGATTATTGGCAAAGCGGGCCAGGCTGCTGTTGCCGCTGCCCGATTCCAGGATGCCCTGGGCAAGCGTAATACTGGCCGGGATGCCGTACTTGTTCATTTCCTCGATCGCCACCCCCTTAAAATTCTCGATATAATCCAAAGTGGTCCCCGACTTGAAATCAGGGGTTACCTTATTGGCCTCCTTTTCGATCTTTTTATTATTTCGGCTATACTTCCTGGACTTACAAGCCGAAAGGCCCACAGAAAGGAGCATTAACACAAAAAAGGTTCTGAACAGGGTTTGCTGGGTCATTGATATTATTTTTTTCTGATGATAAATAAGCCGTCCCTTACCGGCAGGATGAGTTTTTCCACCCGGTCGTCTCCCGCGATCCGGTCGTTAAAAGTACTGATATTTCTGGTATCCTTGTCCTGGCTGCCGCTGAGCACTTTTCCACTCCACAGCACGTTATCCACAATGATCAGCCCCCCCGGCCTCACCCGGTCAAAGATCAGATCATAATACGTACCGTTGTTCTTTTTGTCCGCATCAATGAACACCAGGTCAAAAACCTCGTCCAGCAACCCTATGGTTTTCGTTGCATCGCCTATAAGATACCGGATCTGGTCATGGTATGCAGAAGCAGCAAAGTATCCCTGTACCATGTCTTCCAGCTCTTCATTGATGTCCAGCGTATAAACGAGCCCCTCAGGGCGCAGGCCCTCGGCCAGGCAAAGGGTCGCATATCCCGTAAAAGTGCCGACCTCGAGTATCCTCAGGGGAGCCATCATTTTACTGAGCATGCTCAGCACCCGGCCCTGGTAATGGCCGGACAGCATGCGGGGCATCAGCACCCTGAGGTGCGTCTCCCGGTCTATTTTCTTCAGTAGTTCGTTTTCAGGCTCACAGTAGCCAAGCAGCAATTGCTGCATCTCTTCATTGATCATTCAGTATCTGTTAACGGGCTTGTTCCATAAAATATTGCAAAATGATCGTCGCTGAAATGGTATCGACGCGATCCTTGTCACGGCGGTCCTGCTTCTTCAGCCCGCTTTGCAGGATCGTTTGCTGGGCCATCCTGGAAGTGAAGCGTTCGTCGACCCAGTACTGTGCAACATCAGGAAAGGTTTTTTTCAATGTCCTCGCAAAACCCTTCACATGCTGTGCCGAATCAGAGGGACTACCGTCCATTTGTTTGGGATCACCAAAAACAAAAGCCTCCACGGGTTCTTTCAGCAGATATTTTTTCAGATATTCGACAATATCTTTTGGATGTACGGTATCCAGCCCGGTAGCAATGAGCTGGAGCGGATCCGTTACCGCTATCCCGATCCGTTTGGTCCCGTAATCAAAGGCGACTATTCTTGGCATATTCAAAAGTTGGCTTAGGCAACCGCAGGCCGGAGCTCCGGCAAGTGGTCTTAAAACTTAGCAAAGATAACAAACCTTGCCGATACCTTTTTTCAGACGACATCTGTATTTACCTGAGCCATACTGCACCCACGTTCCACCCACAATGAACCCACAGTGAACCCACGTTTTTCCAGAAAAAAGGTGGGTTCACTGTGGATGGAAACAGGATGCATGGCGGGTGCGGGATGTATCAGGTAAGCGTGGACTAAATTGCAGGAGGGGGCAATGGCTGCAAAGGAAGTCTCAGCATTGCAGGGAAATGGACCTCCGTGGAATGCGGAGCGCCGGGCGGTGCTCAATATTACATAAAATTTATTATTTTGCACCAAATGCAGTTCAAAGACATCATCGGACAGGACACGATCAAGCAACAATTGATACAGACCGTTGCAGAAGGCAGGGTCAGTCATGCCCAGCTTTTCCTTTCTGCCGAAGGAAGCGGTGCGCTGCCCCTGGCAATTGCCTATGCGCAGTACATCAATTGCCTGGACAAGGGGCCTTTGGACAGTTGCGGGCAATGCGCTTCCTGCCGGAAATATGAAAGGTACATCCATCCGGACCTGCATTTTTCCTATCCTTTCTTTGCCTCAAAAGAGGTGAAAACAGCAGTTGATGTACTGGAGGAATGGCGGGCCATGCTGCTGGAAGACCCGTATTTTGATATGGACATCTGGCGGGCCAGGCTCAGCGCGGAGAACAAGCAGGCCAATATCAACATTGCCGAATGTCATGACATCATCAAAAAACTAAGCTTTAAGGCTTTTGAAGCAGAGACCAAAGTGCTGATCATGTGGCTGCCGGAATACCTTGACAAGGAGGGCAATTCCTTGCTTAAGATCATAGAGGAGCCGCCCAGAAATACCCTTTTTCTGCTTGTCGCGCAGAACCAGGAGCAAATTCTGAGCACCCTGCTGTCAAGGACGCAGATCGTAAAAATTCCCAGGCTGCCGCATGCGACCGTAACACGGTACCTGTCGGAGGTGCAGGGGCTGTCTGAAGCACAGGCAAACGAATACAGTTTTCTGGCAGATGGCAACCTGATCGAAGCCAGACGGCTGGTCGTGACCACGCACAATGAAAATGCCGATCATTTCGCAGAATGGCTGCGGATGGGCTATGGCAACAGGGTCGCTGATATGATGGCGTTTACAGACCTGGCCGCAGGCTGGGGCAGGGAAAACCAAAAGAACTTTCTGAAGTACGGGATCAGTTTTTTGAGGGAATGTGCGCTGCTGATCAGCGGGGCGGAAGCCCTGGTCAGGCTGCCTCCGGGGGCGCTGGATACGGCAAAACGGCTATCTGCACATGTTCTGACGCTCGCTATGGCCGAAGCGGTCATTACGGAGCTTGAAAAGGCGCATTATCATGTGGAGCGGAATGCGAACCCCAAAATTCTGTTTTTAGATGTATCTTTACAGCTTGTAAAAATAATAAAGTTTAAAACGTTCCCGCAAGGGACTCAACATATATACAATTAATTATGGGATGTGGAAGTTGTTCTACAGGTGGCGGTTGCGCCCCCGCAGGCTGCAAAAGTAATGGCTCATGCCTGACCAGCGGCTGTGGAAAAATGGATGTTTACGATTGGCTGTCCAACCTGGACATGCCTTCAAATTATAAGCCTTTTCAGATCATAGAAGTCAAATTTAAGGGCGCCAGAAAGGAGTTTTTCCTCAATGCCGACAACATATACCTGGAAATAGGGGAGCTTGTTGTGGTTGAAGGTGCTACCGGCGGGTATGACATCGGCCATGTTTCGCTGACCGGCGAGCTGGTTCGGATGCAGATGAAAAGGAGAAAGGCCCATGCAGACCAGGTGACCCGGAAGGTGTACCGCAAGGCGAGCGAGGCCGATGTGGAAAAATGGAAGACCGCCAAAGGCATGGAATGGGAAACGATGCACCGGGCCAGGACTTTGGCGCTGGACCTGCGTCTTTCTATGAAGATCAGCGATGTGGACTACCAGGGCGACAGGACTAAGGCGACGTTCTTTTATACTGCCGAGGGAAGGGTGGACTTCAGGGAGCTGATCAAGCGGATGGCGGAGGCTTTCCGGGTGAGGATCGAAATGCGGCAGATCGGCATGCGCCAGGAGGCGGGACGCCTGGGCGGGATCGGCTCCTGCGGGCGCGAGCTGTGCTGCTCTACCTGGCTGACCAATTTCAAAACGGTCTCCACTGCTGCGGCAAGGTACCAGAACCTTTCGCTCAACACGCTGAAACTGGCCGGACAATGCGGCAAGCTGAAGTGCTGCCTGAACTATGAGCTGGATACCTACCTGGATGCACTGAAGGATATTCCTGACCGCATTGACAGCTTGCAGACCGAGACCGGTGTGGCCCGGCACCAGAAAACGGACATCTTTAAAAAGGTCATGTGGTTCAGTTATCCGAATACGGAAGACTGGATCCCGCTCAAAGTTGACCGTGTAAAGGAGATCATGGCAATGAACAAGCGCGGTCAGAAACCGGTCAACCTGAAGGAAGAGGCGGCTGTGCTTGCGTCTGTTGTGGTGGAGGAAAAAACACATGATTATGAAAATGTGGTGGGCCAGGACAGCCTGACCAGGCTGGACGACAAGAACCGCAGGAATAAGAATAAGAAGAAAGGAAGCGCCAGGCAGGATGGCCGCGGGCAGGCCCGTGCGGATAAGGAGCAGAAGCCGGCACAGAACAAGGGGGGCAATGCGGGACAGCAGCGGCAGGGTGACGGTCGCGGCCAGAAACAGGGCGGCAACCAGGACCAGAACAAGCAGGGCAGACCGGGCAGCCAGCAGGCCAAAGCCAGGCCAGAGCAGGTCCGGAACGTTCAGGGAGGTGCAGTTCCTGCACCTGAGGGCAATGGCGCACAGGGACAGGGTTCCGGTGTTCCGGCAGGGAACCGGAACCGCAATAGGAACCGAAGAAAAAAGAACAAGGATAAGCCCAAAGATGAATAGATCCTGGCATTTGCTGTTGTCGGGCATTTTATTGACGACACTTTTTTGGGGCTGCGGTGCCGATACCATCGTAGACAGCAATAAATCCATGCCCGCCCGCAACTGGAACTATGCCAATACGGTCAGGGCGGTGGTGGAGATCAGGGATGCGGCCAAGCCGGTGAGCATTTATTTTAACCTGCGCCTGACCAGTGATTATAAATACAGCAATATTTTTGTACTGTTCCACCTGAATGGCGCCGGGCAGAAGAAGCAAAGCCGGAGGTATGAGTACCGGCTGGCGGAACCCGACGGGCAATGGCTCGGCTCCGGCTCCGGCAACCTCTATACTTATGTATTGCCGTTGCTTACCCGTTACCGGTTTCCTTCTCCGGGCAAATATGAGCTTGAAATCGTGCAGAACATGCGGGATAACCCGCTGAAGGAGATCAGCGATGCGGGGATCAAAGTGGTCCAGCTGGAAAAGTGAGCGGGGGCTGGCGGTGCAGGTCGGGTGAAGGGCCTTTGAAGGCGCCTGGTCAGAGCAGCGGCAGCAGTTTTTCCAGGGCCATGCCTCTTGATCCTTTTAACAGGACCAGGTTGTTTTTTAAGGGATGGGCTTCCAGGTAGGCCGAGGCTTCTTCCGGTGTGCTGAAGTACAATCCCGGATATTTATCCTTCATGGCAAAGAAAGATTTCCCGATCAGCATCAGTGTGCCTGGCTTTATGGCGGCGGCCTCGCCCGCGATCAGGTCGTGCTGGACAAGGGATTCATCGCCCAGCTCGAACATGTCGCCGATAATGACCGCTTTATGCGGGGCATTGAGCCCTGCAATGTTCCTGAGCGCGGCAGACATGCTGCTGGGGTTGGCATTGTAAAAATCGCAGATCACGGTATTGTTTGCGGTTTTGGTAAGCTGGGAACGGTTGTTCCTGGGCTGGTATCCTGACAGGCCGCGGTTGATCTGTTCAGGGCTCAGGCCAAAGTAATGACCGGCGCTGATGGCTGCAAGGACATTTTCAAAGTTATAGGCCCCGGTCAGGCTGATGCTGACCTGGTGTGCCGGTGCTTGCTGTGTTTCTGCTGCGTTGCCGGTGCCTGTAGCGTTCCAGGCCAGTTCCATCAGCGGATCTGCGCTGATCAGCCGCCCGCAGATGGTATCTGTTTCTGCTGTGCCATAGTATAGGATGGTCTTCTGCGGGATTCCTGCACTCATTTCCAGCAGATGAGGGTTGTCGTGGTTGATGAAGATGGTCCCGTTGTGTTGCTTCAGGTAGGTGTATAGTTCTGCTTTTCCTTTTTTTACACCTTCAAAGCCGCCAAATCCTTCCAGGTGCGCCATGCCGACATTGGTGATCAGCCCATGTGTGGGTTGTGCAATGCTACAGAGGAATTCAATTTCTTTCTGGTGGTTGGCGCCCATTTCGATAATTGCGATCGCTGTTTCCCTGGTAATGGACAGGATGGACAGGGGGACGCCGATGTGGTTGTTCAGGTTACCTTTGGTGGCAAAGGTCTTGTATTTTTCGGACAGTACGGCATTGATCAGTTCCTTGGTGGTGGTTTTTCCGTTGGTGCCGGTCAGCCCGATCACCGGGATGCTGAGCTTGCTGCGGTGGAGCCTGGCCAGATCCTGCAATGCTGTCAGCACATCGGGAACCAGGATACACCGGTCACTGGTCTTGCAGGCAGCGTTGTCTATAATGGCATAGGCTGCTCCGTTTGACAGGGCTTGTGCGGCAAAGTGGTTTGCATCAAAATTAGCTCCTTTCAGCGCGAAGAACAATGTTCCGGGACTGATGTTCCTTGTATCGGTGGATATGCCGGGGTGTTGCAGATAGAGTTGATACAGGGAATCTGAGCTGTTCATGGGTAGTGTCGTTGGTAAGGATAAGGAACAAATATATCCCGATGGGAGAAGAACAAAAAATTATCTTTAGTATTTTGTATCTTATGCTTTGATATGAAAAGGTTGCTGCTGATTTTATGTATGGTGCCCGGTATTCTGACCCTGGCGGCTGCACAGACGAAATCTCCTGATGAGTTTCTGGGTTATCCCCTGGGCAGCAGGTTCAGCTCGCATGAGCAGGTCACGGATTATTTCAGGTATATCGCTTCGAAAGAGAAGAATGTCCGGCTCGTCAGTTATGGCAGGTCTTATGAGGGACGGGAGCTGATGGTCGCCATTGTTTCTTCACCGGAGAACATGGTCAACCTGGAAAGGATCAGGGTCAGTAACCTGGCGCTGAGTAAGGCGGAAAAGCCTGGGGTGGGGCCGGGGGAGCAGCCTGCGGTGCTCTGGCTGAGTTATAATGTGCATGGGAATGAGGCCAGTTCCAGTGAGACGGCGATGCGTATGTTGTATGCGCTGACCGGCGGGAGCAATGCGGCTGTTGCCGGCTGGTTAAAGAATACGGTGGTGATCATTGACCCCTGCCTGAATCCTGATGGCAGGGAGCGTTATGTTCATTATTTCAGGAGTGTGAGTGACCGGTCGCCCAATGTGAGCCCTATGTCCCGGGAGCACCACGAGCCCTGGCCGGGCGGAAGGACCAATCATTATTATTTTGACCTGAACCGTGACTGGGCCTGGCAGACGCAGCTGGAAACGGTCCAGCGGTTGCGGCTGTACCGGCAGTGGATGCCTGAAGTGCATGTGGATTTCCATGAGCAGAATTACAATGAGCCGTATTATTTTGCGCCTGCTGCTGAGCCCATTCATGTGGATATTACGCCCTGGCAGCGCGAGTTCCAGGTCATTGCCGGTAAGAATAATGCCCGGTATTTTGATGAAAAGGGCTGGCAGTATTTTACCAGGGAAAGGTTTGATCTGCTGTATCCTTCTTATGGGGATACGTATCCTTTGTACAATGGTGCCGTTGGCATGACCTATGAGCAGGGCGGGATCGGTGCGGGACTGGCGGTGCTTACCCTGGACGGGGATACGCTGACCTTGAAGGACCGTATTGAGCATCACTTTGTTACGGGTATGGCGACCCTCGAGACGGTCAGCAGATATGCGGACCGGCTGGTGGAGGAGTTCAGGCAATATTTTCAACAGTCGCTGGCCTCACCTCCGGGCATTTACAGGAGTTATGTCGTAAAGGCCCAGAGCCTGGATAAGATCAGCCGGCTGGCTGTGCTGCTGGAACGGAACGGGATCGCTTTTGCGTTTGGGGGAGACCGGAGTGTCAGGGGTTTTAATTATGAAAGCAAGCGGACGGAGGGTTTTAAGATCGGACGTAATGACCTGGTCATTAACCTGCAGCAGCCTGCTGCGGTGCTGGCCAATGTGTTGTTTGAGCCGCAGACCGAGGTGAGCGATTCCAATACTTATGACATTACGGCCTGGTCGCTGCCTTATGTGTACGGGTTGAAAACGTATGCTGTAAGGGAGCCGGTGCAAGGGCGCTATCCGGGACTGGAAGAAATGCCTGCGCCTGCGATGACGGTGGACCGTCCCTATGCCTGGATCTTTGACTGGGACGGGATCAGGGATGCCAGGCTGCTGCTGGCTTTGCAGCGGGCAGGCATTAAGGTGCGGGCTGCCCAGGAGGGTTTTACCATTGGAACGAAGGTTTTTTCTTTGGGCACTTTGCTGGTTTACCGGGCTGAAAATGAACGCCTGGTAAAAGGTCTTGCTGACAGGATCGGCCAGATCGTAAAGGAGCTGGATGTGGCCTGCTATCCGGTTGCGGGCGGTTCGGTTGATCAGGGTAAGGATCTTGGTTCTTCTGTTTATCCGGTTGTTCCGCTGCCGAAGATCGGTGTGGTCTCGGGGACGGGTACTTCTTCGCAGGGGGTGGGTGAGGTCTGGCATTTTTTTGAGCAGGAGCTGGGGCATCCTGTCACCATGCTGACGGTCCGAGAGCTGGAGAACCTGGATTTCAATAAGATCAATACCTTGATCATTCCTGATGGCAGTTATGGCGAGGAGCTGCCGGAGCTGCTCGAGAACTGGGTGGGCCGCGGTGGCAAGCTGATCTTGTTTGAAAATGCTGTGGCGGCGTTTTCTGGCAGGAAGCCTTATGGGGTCAAGATCAAGGATGCGGCTAAGAATGATCTGATGCTCACGCTTAAATATGGACAGCGCAACCAGGAGGACCTCTCTAATGCGATCCCCGGGGCTATTTTCAAGGTGGATCTGGACCGGAGCCATCCAATGAGTGCCGGCCTGGGTGATTTTTTCTATGTGCTGAAGACCGATGACCAGGTTTATGAGCCGCTGAACCAGGATTGGAACGTGGGGGTTTTGAAAGCGGATAGCTATGTGTCTGGTGTTGCTGGTAAAACGGTCATGAAGCGGCTCAACAACGGGATGTTGTTTGGCGTGCAGCGACTCGGCAGGGGCAGTGTAGTTTATCTTGGCAGTGATATTCTGTTCAGGTCTTTCTGGGAGAACGGAAAAAGGTTGTTTCTTAATGCGGTTTTTTTGGGGAATTGATTCTACTGGATCCTGGGGCAATACTGCAACGTTAAAGTCCTACACAATAAATGTTAAATTAAGTTAAAAATTAGGCCGTGTTGTTGCTTGCTGAGCTTTTGCAAAACAATATTTTTTTTGATTTGTTTTTTTAGAATTTGATTTTGTGAAATGATTCTAAATAGGGTGTTTTAAGTCCCGTTTTGTGTCATTATATTGTCATTATATTGTAACGACTATTTCAATAATTATGCGTGCATACTAAAAACGGTATATTTATCGCAATTATTAACTAACCTAAATTTTAATTTATGAAAAAACTTCTACAAAGTTTGTTCATACTGGTGTGCATGGCAGGGAGTGCTATGGCCCAAGATCGAACAATTACTGGTACGGTTACAGGAAAGGATGATGGTCAGCCACTTCCGGGTGTAACAGTTGTGGTTAAAGGTACTAAGAACGGTACGCAAACAGGGGCAAATGGTAAATATGTTGTATCGGTTCCGTCGGGATCAACTCAATTGGAATTTGCTTATATTGGTTACGCTACTCAAACAATTACACTGACTTCTTCAAATGTGGTTGATGTTGTAATGGCTATCGATCTGACCGATTTAGCAGAGGTAGTTGTTACCGCAAATGCCATTAAGAGAGAGAAAAGATCGCTGGGATATGCAGCACCTACTATCACAGCTGATGCTTTGGCACAAAGCGGCACCCCAAGCCCGCTTACTGCCTTGGTAGGCCGCGTACCCGGGATGAACATCACCTCTACTTCAAATACTCCTGGTAGTTCAACACGGATCGTTTTTCGTGGGGGTTCTTCTATCGCAGGTAATAACCAGGCGCTGATCGTTATTGATGGTGTGCCGGTAGATAACTCAAGTGTGATCGGCGGTGCAGACAGTCGTTCCAGTGTGGACTTCGGTAACAGGGCCAATGATATTGATCCTGATGATATTGAATCGATTACACCGCTTTTGGGTCCGGCTGCGGCAGCGCTTTATGGTTCAAGAGCGTCAAACGGTGCGGTTCAGATCACCACCAAATCTGGTAAAAAAGGAAAAACCCAGGTTACCTTTAATACGTCCAATACTTTTTCTTCAATACTCAAGCTGCCTGATTTCCAAAATGAGTACGGCCAGGGATATGCTATTGATTATGATGAGAATGGGGCTTATGAATATTATAATGATAGTCAGGAGAACTGGAGTTGGGGAGCACCTTTTACCGGAGAAATGCAAGGTTGGGGTCAGACAATTGATGGCGTCCGTCAAATGAAACCTTATTCAGCAGCTAAAAATAATGTTAGAAATTTCTTCAATACAGGTTTTGCAACAGATAACAATGTAAGTTTTTCAGGGGGTTCTGATAAATCAACTTTTTATCTGGCGCTGAATACCTTAAATTCGGATGGTATTTTCCCTGGCGCAAAAGATGTTTATAATAAATATGGCGTCAGGTTCAATGGCAAAACTGATTTCAGCGATAAGTTCAGTGCCGGTGTATCTTTCAATTACAATAAAATAGATGCCAAGCAAATTGCCGGTGGACAGAATGATAACTCTGTTTTTGACAATGTACTGCAGACCGCAAGGGATATTCCTTTGGATAAACTAGGTGACTTAAGCAATAAATACAATGGCTTTGGCTATACCGATGCTGATGGGGTTGTCCACAATGACAAATATGGTTATTATGGTTCTTATACGCTGAACCCATATTATATCATTGAAAACTTTACTAACGATGATGCAATCAACAGGATCACAGGTAACGTGAGCCTGGAATACAAGCCAGTTTCCTGGTTAAATATCCAGAACCGTCTCGGTACGGATACTTATGCAGAACGCAGAAGAACGATCACACCTAAGTTTGCATTCTCGCCTATTGATGAGGATACCAATCAAAGTGACCATAACAGCAATGGCGGTTACCAGATTGAACAGTTCAATGTGACTGAAGTGGTAAATGACCTGATGGCTACTGCTACACATTCATTTAGTGATGATTTCAAGGGGTCATTGATGATTGGTAACAACATTCGTCAAAGGACAACTTCTACCAACAGGACGGCTACTAACGCCAGTTTAGGCTTGGTGGTACCAAATTGGTATAGTCTTCAGAACAGTAATGGTCCGTTAGATGTAATCACCGACAATATCAGCAGAAGAAGATTGGTTGGTTTATATGCTGACTTGAACTTATCTTATAAGAATTATTTATTTTTAGAAGGTACTGCAAGAAATGACTGGTCTTCTACCTTACCGGTAAAGAATAATTCTTTCTTTTATCCTAGTGTGAGCGGTTCATTTGTATTTAGCGAACTGATCAAGCCTAATAATATACTTAGTTATGGTAAACTGCGTGCGAGTATTGCGAAGGTAGGTAACGATACTGACCCTTACCAGTTGCTAACTACTTTTGCAAAAGGCACCATTACAAGTGGTTTTGGAAGTACAATATTCCCGTTTGGGAATGTTGCAGCACTCCAGGCTGGAACAACACTTGGAAACCCTGATCTGAAGCCAGAGATCACTACTGCTTATGAAGTGGGTACTGAACTTTCTTTCTTTGAAAACAGGTTCGGAGTAGACTTTACTTACTATCAGAACAAATCGAAAGACCAGATTCTGGCGGTGCCTATCCCTAACTCTACGGGTTATGGATTCAGCGTGATCAATGTCGGTGAGGTTCAGAACAAAGGCTTAGAACTGACTTTGAGAGGTACCGTTGTCAGAACTAGTGATGTAAATCTGGAGCTCTTTGGAACCTATTACAGGAACCGGAATAAAGTGGTTGACCTTGGTGATGTTGATCAGGTTGTGCTTGGTGGTTTTGGTGGTATGTCTATTGTTGCTGCTGCGAACAGGCCGTACGGCGAGTTTTATGCAGTAACTAACCAGACTGATGCTCAGGGGCGTACGATTGTTGATGAAGATACTGGTTTACCATTGCCAACCGCTACTGCACAGTACCTTGGAAGCTACAATCCTAAATACCAGGCTTCATGGGGTGCAAATATCACGATCAAACAACACTGGAACGTAAATGTGTTATTTGATACCAAGCAGGGTAATAAATTGTATTCAAGGACTAAAGATATTCTTGCTTTCGTTGGTGTTTCAGCCGAAACTGGTGGTCAAAGGTTCGGCCTTCCTTTCCCGAATTCAGTTTATCTGGATGAGGCAGGAAACAGTATCGTAAACAATGACGTTTTCTATAACAAACAAGATTATTTTCCTGACCTTAATCCTGGAGTGAATATCATTGATGGATCGTATGTTAAAATGCGTAACGCAGGTATATCTTATACCTTCAACAAGTCGCAAATGAAATCCCTTCCGTTCAGCGCGCTTTCAGTTGGCTTGTTTGGTAACAACCTGTTTATCTGGACAGCAAAAGAAAATAAATATGTAGATCCTGAGATCAACTCTGGTGGAGCGACAAACGAACAAGGACTTGATTATACAGCTCAGCCATCTGTTCGTAACTACGGGTTTAATGTGAAAGTTACATTTTAATTATAAAAAATCATGAACCAAAAATATATATTCAAAACAAAGCAGCTGCTTTTTACGGTTCTTATTGCCGCAACAGCACTATCGGGATGCAAGAAGTTTTTAGACATCAATGAAAATCCCAATAACCCGGATACGGCAGCGCCTGATTTGCTCCTACCTGCGTCGCAGGCGGCGACTGGTCAGATCGTTGGTAACTTTTTCCAGATCTATGGAAATATCTGGGCCCAGTATTGGACACAAAACCCTACGTCTTCGCAATACAAATCCGTGGATCAGTACAATCCAGCGGCTACTGCTTTTGACAGGCCATGGCTGATCTTGTACAGAAATGCGCTGATCAATGCTGATCTGATCACCAAAGCTGAAGGCTCAAGCCTGGAATATATCAAAGGTATCGCCTACCTGATGAAAGCTTATACTTTTCAGGTAGCCACAGATGCTTTTGGTGACATTCCGGTTTCCGAAGCCTTACAGCCAAGTCTTTTTCCTGCACCGAAATTTGATGCGCAATCAGTAGTTTATGATAGCATTTTCAATTATATTGATAAAGGCCTGGCATTGGTAAGTGTAGAAAATTCTGCTTCTCCAGGCAGCCAGGATATGGTATTTCAAGGTGATATGGAGAATTGGGTGGCTTTCGCGAACACACTCAAACTGAAGGCCTATTTGCGATTGTCCTATGTTGATGCGGCAAAAGCGGAAGCTGGGGTGAAGGCTTTATATGCTACAGAACCAGCCTTCCTGACGGTAGACGCTGCTATCAAATATTTAAGCACAGGCGGAAATGAAAATCCGCTGTATAATGAGATGGCAAGCCCTGTACTCAACAAGATACAAAATCTTGTTGCCAGCTCTACTGCGGTTAATCATTTTGATGACATCGATGATCCTGATGACAACAATGATCCGAGGCTTGCCAAGCTTTACGATTTGCTTGTAACTGATTCAGCGGCCAAAACCGAGCGGTCTATCCCACAAGGTACATACAATTCTTACACAGGTAAGCAGGTATCTCCTCCTTCTCCTTTAGTTGGAGCTAGAGCCAATAATACGGCTTCTGCTACTGCCCCGGTTAAATTTATCTCAGCTGCTGAAAGCTATTTCCTGCAGGCTGAAGCTGTGGCAAGAGGATGGGCTTCGGGAAATGTTGCGGAACTTTATGAGCAAGGTATTCAAGCGAGTTTCACTGCTGTTGGTGCGGGTGATGCTACTGATTATATTGCAGATGCTCCTGATGGAGCTGCTGCTTTAGGTACTACACTGGAGAGCCAGATCAAGGCGATCATTACACAGAAATATTATGCAATGTGTGGTTTTCAAGGATTTGAAGCTTGGACTGAATGGCGTAGAACAGGGTATCCGGATTTCTTTGTAAAATCTGATGCGTCTATCATTGGAGCTGGCAAAATGCCGCTTCGTATGATTTATCCTAGTACAGAAGCTACTTCAAATAAGAATTTTCCGGGATTGGTGTCGATTGATAAGCCTGTTTGGTGGGATAAGAAGCACCAATAAAAAAGACAGTCGATAAATTATCGAGGTACTGAAAAAGTCCTGATTGACCAGGACGCTTACTAACACGACCGAGTAAAAACTATGTTTTTCTCGGTCGTTTATTGTTTTTTAGAATTGTTGTTTTAACGCTTTTCTGGTTATTGTTTAGCAATGATGATTAAAGTTATTTTCGGAGAATATGCCAGTATTCGATTAACTTTCTTTTTAAGTTCACGGTAAAAATTACCGTTGCATCCTGAATCTGCATGCTCAGAGGCAGATTATTTATTGCTGATTTAACGACCTCAAATGCCGATCAAGTGAAAAAATAATTATTACGTTTATAAAGCAGGAATGGGCTGTTAAATCTGGAAAATAGCAGAAGAGGCTAAATTAACAATGTTCCTTAAACAAAAGATTTTCCGTATATTGAAGATTATACAAAATTCCTATAATTATGAAAAAAATCTTTATTCTGTTTGCTATCTTAATGATAGTAGCCATCTCATTCAATTCTTCGGCGTTTGTTGCTGATTACCGTGTCCCTGAAAATTTAAAAAAAGCAGTCTTTCTTGACTATTTGGGCTCATCTTCAACTGGCAGCCAGGTGTTCTATTTTTACGGTGATGCCTCTACGGGTGTCATTACTAGCGCAAGCATTTACGATCCAAATAAAACATGGACAGTAACCGGTTTTCAGAATGCAAAGATTGTTAACGGTGTATGCCAGGGTCGCATGTATGCAACAGACAGCAATGGCTCAGATTATACCTTTGTTCTTACGGGAAGAACTATTGATCTCGAATAATCCATTTAATCCTTAAAATTGCCTCCGAAGACTGTCTAACTTTTTTGGGTAGTGTTGTTAAGGAGTATTTTTCTTTAAAAGACGATGGTAACAGCCGTAATGGGTGGTGTATAATGAACACTCTGATCTGCTAAACAGTCTGTATAAATCCCCCCCAGATATATCCTTCAAATAACTTGACCGGATGTCTCCCAATGATATGGTTATCTGCAATGCCTAAATTTTCAGAGATCGCCTTTAGGTTTTTTAAATCAGCCTCTGTTGCAGTTTCTTTTACTTCAAAACAGGCTTCCCTGTTAAGAATAAAGTCGATTTCTTTTCCTGTTTTCAGTTGATAGTAGGCGATATCCCCATGATGCAGCAACTGGTTAAAGACAGCATTTTCAAACATTGCCCCGCTGCCTGCCTCAGCAGATACTGCCGCAATTCCATTGTCCAGGAAATAAACTTTTTTGGCTTTCGTAATTTCCCTGTCCGGGCTGTTGGAGAGAACAGGGATGGTACGGATCAAATAACTCTGCTCAAGCAGGTCCAGGTAGTTTTCTACTGTAGGCCGGGATATTCCTGTAAGGCTTGTCAGCTTTGAGACATCTAGTTTAGTTCCGATCCTGACGGCCAATAACCTGATGAGTTTATAAAGATTGGCCGGGTTGCGGATGTCTGACAATAATGCAATATCAAAGTTGATATAGGAGCTGATAATGTCCTGGAGCATGTCTTTTTTATCTGCGACAGATGCGGACAATACAACCTCAGGGAACCCTCCGTAATTGATATAGGTCTCATAGTAATTCTTCAAACGCTCATATTCTGATCTGACAAATATTTTTGCCTTTTCTAATGGTAGTGGGGCGATGCCAATACCATTAAAAGAAAGCAATTCATTGAAACTAAGTGGGTATACCTCAAAAAGCTTTTTCCGTCCCGCCAGAGATTCTGAAAACAGGTTCTTCATGTAGTAAGCACTTGAGCCGGTTACAATGAACTTAATGTCATAGGTGTCGTATAGGTACTTTAATACACTTGGTAAGTTTGGTACAAGCTGGATCTCATCAATGGCAATTAATACCCTTTCTGAAAAATCTGCACCCTGTTGAGTAAGCGCGTAAATAATGGTTTCATAATTGGGCTCTGAGAACAAAGCACGATTGTCCATGCGCTCCAGGTCAAAATAATACTTCTGGGCAATGATAGAATCCTGCATCAGTTGTTTGACCAGAGTTGTTTTTCCTGTACGCCTCATTCCGGTCAGTACTGTGATCTGCTTCCGGTCCAGATGAGCAGATAAGGATGGATATATAGTGCGGCTATAAAAATTCATTACTATTTTTAAAGTATGGTTTAAATATAGTAAAACTATTTGTTAGTCTTGATTGTTTTTTGTTTTTTCAAAATTGTATATGTCAACCTCAGGCCGTACAATTTTTCGGACGAATCGAAGAATATTTATATTTGTCAACTCATATCAGAGTTACAATCGTTAAGTTTTTATCACCCTTAGAAAACTGTAAACATTTTCCAGTATCGGACAATACCTGAATACTCCCGGTGTGTCCCGTCCTGGCCTGGATGTGGTACTGGGTTGGGCCCGGCCCATACCGTCTCAATTTCGTTTCCACTTCGATGCTGCTTCTATGTATGTTGGTTAAAAGGTACAGATAAAGTGTAATGGAAGCGAAGTGGATGTGCACCCAGGCGGTTTCTACCCGGGTCCCATGCAGATTTGTTTGATGCCGGATCAAAGAAGATCCAATGGCCCTCCCACTACCAGCGCGCGGTTATCATCAATATGTCCTGCCGGGAAATTGAACCAGACCGGATAACCGTATTTTTTTACGACCTCCCGGATGATCTCTTCGGGGGTCTGGCCAAAGGGGATCTTTTCTTCGGGAAGTTCATTGAATGCGCCGACAATGAGGCCTTTGAGTTTTGCCAGTTTGCCGGTCCTGTCCAGCATGCGCATCATGCGGTCGATGGAAGCTGGTCTTTCTGCCACGTCCTCGATAAACAGGATCTTGTCTGTATAATCCATTGCGGAGGGCGAGCCTTCTACCATCACAAGCAGGGTGAGGTTGCCCCCGATCACAATCGCATCACTTAAAACTGCACCGGGTTCTATGCGCAGCTTTTCTGCGAAAGCAGGATTGTCCGGCCTGGTTTGCGGATGATAGCCATAATCAATGGGTTCTCCGAAGAGTGCGCGCCTTAATGATTCCAATGATTGGGGTGTGGCTTCGTCAAAGGTGTTGGGCATTGGTCCGTGAATACTCCGGATGCCATATACCGCATATATGTGCGAGAGCAATACGGTGATGTCACTGAAGCCCACGATCCATTTTGGGTTTTGGGCGAAAGTGCTGAAGTCCAGCTGGTCTATGATCCTGATGGTGCCGTAACCTCCCCTGCCGGCGATTATGGCCTTGATGGAGGGATCGTCGAGAAATCGCTGGAGATCTGCTGAGCGCTGTGCGTCTGTACCGGAAAACTGGTGGTGCATATTGTTCGCTGTGCCGCCTGTCACGACTTCCAGGCCCCATTCTTTAAAGACCGATAAGGCTTTATCTATGTTTTTGGGCAGCCTGCTGGCCGGGCAGGTGACCGCAATTTTATCTCCCTTTTTTAAATGTGCCGGCTGCTTAATCATTGGTAAAACGCTTATCTTTGGACAAAATAATAAAAATAGTTTTGGATAACAGTAAAATAAAGCGATATACCGTTACGGCAGCATTGCCCTATACCAATGGCCCTGTACATATCGGTCATCTGGCGGGTGTTTACCTTCCGGCAGATACCTATGTGAGGTTCCTGCGTTCTAATAACCGGGACGTGAAGTTTGTCTGCGGATCAGATGAGAACGGAGTGCCGATTACACTGAAGGCTAAAAAAGAGGGGGTTTCTCCGCAGGTGGTGGTGGATAAATACCATAAGATCATCGGTGATTCTTTTAAGGAGTTTGGGATTTCATTTGACATTTATCACCGTACTTCTTCCCAGATGCATCACCAGACTGCTGCTGATTTTTTCAGCACACTGTACAATAAGGGTGTTTTTACCGAAGAGGTGACAGAGCAGTATTATGATGAAAAGGCGCAGACGTTCCTGGCAGACCGGTACATTACCGGAACCTGCCCTAAATGCGGTAATGAGAATGCCTATGGCGACCAGTGCGAGAACTGCGGCAGCACGCTGAACGCGACAGACCTGATCAACCCAAAATCGACTTTATCGGGCGAGCCGCCGGTGCGGAAAGAGACCAGGAACTGGTTTTTGCCGCTAGACCGGTACGAGGAACAGCTGAGGAAATATATTGACGGGCACAAGGAGTGGAAACCCAATGTTTTCGGTCAGTGCCAAAGCTGGCTGAATGCCGGCTTGCAGCCCAGGGCCATGACACGTGACCTGGACTGGGGCATCAAGGTGCCGCTGAAGGATGCGGAAGGCAAGGTGCTTTATGTTTGGTTTGATGCACCGATCGGCTATATTTCTGCTACGAAGGAGCTGTTTGAGTATGCCCGCCTGGATGTCTGGAACCCTAAGGCCGAGGAATATTACATCAATCAGAATGAGGTGGAGAAGGGCAGCTGGGAGGATTACTGGAAAAGTGATGAGACGAAGCTGGTGCATTTTATCGGCAAGGACAATATTGTGTTCCATTGCATCATTTTTCCTGCCATGCTGATGGCGCATGGCGGCTATACGCTGGCAGACAATGTGCCTGCCAATGAGTTTCTGAACCTGGAGGGACAGAAGATCTCCACGTCAAAGAATTGGGCGGTCTGGCTGAATGAATACCTGGAGGAGTTTAAGGACAAGCAGGACATCCTGCGGTATGTGCTGACGGCAACTGCGCCGGAGACTAAGGACAATGATTTTACCTGGAAAGATTTTCAGGCAAGGAACAACAATGAGCTGGTGGCTATCCTGGGTAATTTTATAAACCGGGTGGTCGTGCTCACGCATAAGTATTTTGATGGCAAGGTGCCGATGTGCATGCACCTGACCGCTGAAGATCAGCTGGTGATCGATGAATTGCAGGCTTATCCGGCAAAGATCGCGGCCTCTATCGAAAATTACCGGTTCAGGGAGGCTTTATCTGAGGTGATGAATGTTGCGCGTTTGGGCAATAAATACCTGGCTGATACGGAGCCCTGGAAGGTGATCAAGACAGATGAGGACCGGGTACGGACGATCTTGAACCTGAGCCTGCAGATCGCTGCGACGCTGGAGATCCTGATCGAGCCTTTTATGCCTTTTACGGCGGATAAGCTGATGAAAATGCTGAACTATGGAGGCCATCAGTGGGAGAACGCCGGTCAGCTGAACCTGCTTCACCGCGGGCATCAGCTGAATAAGCCGGTTTTATTGTTTGAGAAGATCGAGGACGAGGTGGTGCAGGCGCAGATCGACAAACTGAACAGGAGTAAGGCTGATAATGAGGCTGCGGTTGCTGCTGTCGTAGCTCCTGCCAAACCGAATATTGATTTTGAGCAATTTAGTGCCCTGGATATCCGGGTTGCGACAATTATAGCTGCGGAAAAGGTGGAGAAAACGAAGAAGCTGCTGAAGCTGAAGCTGGATACAGGTATTGATCAGCGTACGGTGGTTTCTGGTATTGCTGAATTTTTTAAACCGGAGGAGATCATTGGCCAGCAGGTAAGCCTGGTGGTCAACCTGGCGCCGAGGGAGATCAAGGGTATCGTTTCACAAGGGATGATCCTGATGTCTGAGAATGCGGAAGGCCAGCTGACTTTTGTTGCGCCTGTCCAAAAGCACGGCAATGGCAGTGTGGTGAGGTAATCTGTACGTAGATCTGATCGTTATGAAGAAAAATGTAGTACTGGGGGTTTTATTCGGCCTCCTGACTGTTCCGGGTTTTGCCCAGCGGAAAATGGAGCCTTTTAAGGCCGGGGACCGTGTTGTTTTTGCGGGAAACAGCATCACTGAGGCGGGCTTGTATGGCTCGTACATCTGGCTGTACTACATGACCCATTTTCCCGAAAGAAGGCTGGAGGTGATCAATGCGGGGATCGGCGGAGACGTTGCCGGGCAGATCTATGATCGCCTGGACGGAGACATCCTGGCCAAGAAACCGACTGTGCTGGCGGTTACCTTTGGGATGAACGACAGCAGGTATTTTGAATACCTGGACAAGAACAATCCCATGGATGATGAAAAGAGAAAGGCCATTATTCAAACGTCTTATGACAGCTATGCTAAAATAGAGACGCGGCTTAAAGCATTGTCCAATGTCAAAACCATATTGATGGCTTCTTCTCCTTATGATGAAACGGCGAAGCTGCCAGGTGATGTCTTCCTGGGCAAAGCCAGGACCATGCAGGGGATCATTGATTTTCAGTTAAAATCTGCGCGGGACAACAATTGGGGCTTTGTGGATTTCTTTCATCCGATGACTGATATCAATGTCCGGGAACAGCAAAAGAACCCGGCTTATACCAATACGGGACCGGACCGTATCCATCCGGGCAGTGCCGGGCATTTTATCATGGCGTATCTTTTTTTGAAAGCTCAGGGCCTGGCTGGTACGCCGGTGGCTGATGTTGCGGTCAATGTAAAGACCGGCAAGGTGACCAGGGCTGTCAATGCGCGGATCAGCAGGGTTAAGGCAGATAACGGTATGCTCAGCTTTGATTACCTGGCAAAGTCTCTGCCTTATCCTATTGATACGGCTGCACGGGTATGGCAGAATTTCCAGGTACAGGCAGAGGCCCTGGAGGTGATCCCTTTTGTGAAGGAATTTGATGAGGAGAAACTGGCTTTCAATGGTTTGACAGCTGAAAGTTATGAGCTGAAAATTGACGGGCATTGGATTGGAAAATGGACTGCTGCTGAGCTGGCTGCCGGCATTAACCTGGCTACACTGAAGCACACGCCGCAATACCAGCAGGCTTTAAAGGTTCTTGCCCTGAATAACGAGCGGAAGGATGTGGAGGGAAAATACCGCAATTATTTCTGGGTGCAGTATGACTTTTTGAAAGAGAAGGGATTTTTGTTCAACAATTCTAAGGAAGCCCGGGATACCATTCAGAATAATGTGAAAAAAAATGGCTGGCTTGGTGTGAAGAAGGCGGATTATGATGAGATCGTGGACCATGGCGATGCGGTGAAAAGTAAAATGGAAAGCCTGATCAATGAGATCTACAGGATAAACAAGCCGGTCGTGCATCATATTGTTTTGCAGCCGGTGAAGTGAATAGACCGGGGCCTGAAGAACTTTCTTTACAGGCAATGTGTTGTATGGTTAAAAGCTAAAGATGAATGTAATTCTGGCTGAAGATCATACCATTGTCCGGAACGCGCTGCGCATGCTGCTCGAAACGGACAAGAACATTAAGGTATCTGCTGAGGCGAGAAATGGGCAACAGGTACTTGATCTTTTGGAAAGCGATGACCAGGCAGACGTGGTTTTGTCTGATATTGATATGCCGTTGATGGATGGGATTTCACTGGCTAAAGCACTTAAAAACAGTGGTTCCAGCACTAAGGTGATCATTTTGTCCATGCACGAGGAAGAAACATTTGTACTTGAGGCTTTCAGGGCAGGAGTCTGCGGATATTTGCTAAAGAGTGTCAGTGCTGAGGAACTGGTATTCGCCATAAATCATATTTATTCCGGTGGGCGTTATTTATGTTCAGACCTTGTTATGGCTATGTTGAAGAGGGATCTGGATAATCCCTGCCAGCTTAGGTCTGCCGGTCTTACTGAAATTGATTTTTCTCCAAGGGAACTGGAGGTGCTGCAGCTGATCGCTGAGGGTCTGACCAACCAGCAGATGTCTGATAAGCTGTTTTTGAGCAAAAGAACTATCGAGGGGCATCGTCAAAGCCTTATTGATAAAACGGGTGTCCGCAATACTGCAGGTCTGATCAGTTTTGCCATGCGAAACGGCCTGATCCAATAGCTTGAATTTAATTTGTTCCACGTATTTGACGCAGATAAAACGGGTGTTTAATACGGGTTGTCCTATTTTTTTATCAGGTAAATTGCAATATGTTTATTGAAAATATGATGACAGATTATCAGAATACACAGGGGGATGAAGGAAAAAGATACGAGGAATTCGTAAATATTGCTGTTCATGAGTTAAAAACACCGGTTTCTGTATTGAAAGCTTATTTGCAGATGATCTCCAGGCAATTGCAATTGGAAAATCAGGTGAGTTATATGAACATTGTGGAGAAAATGGACCTGCAGCTTGATAAGCTTCTTTCCCTGATCGCAGATCTGCAGGAGGGCATACATTTAAATTCCGAAGATTTTTTCTGTCTGATGAATGATTTTGACGTTAACGACTCTATCAAAATCTGCTGTGAAAGTACACGGGCGGCCAATCCGCATTGTGTTCTTGAATATGAGCTTGATCAGGGCTGCCCCCTGATCAAGGGAGACCATGACCGGATAGAGCAGGTCATTCATAACCTGATTTCCAATGCCATCAAATATTCGGGAAGAGATGCGAAGGTAGTGGTAAAGAGTCTTTTTGCTGAAAATAATGTTGTTGTAAGTGTTCTTGACAATGGACCGGGTATACCGGCCGATCAGCAGGAAAAGATATTTCAGCAGTTCTATCGTGTGAAAGGTACGGCAAACCGTGCCTCCGGATTGGGTCTTGGCTTGTTTATCTGCCGTGACATCATCAATAAACACCAGGGGTCTATTGGGGTGAAAAGCGCTGAAGGCACTGGGTCTGAATTTTGGTTCAGCCTGCCGGTCAGGGTTGTTTATACGCATAGCTTTTAGGAGATGAATTACGGTTTTATTATATTGACCTGATAAAACGCTTTGATCATGGACATTACGATTAACCGGAGCCCTGAGCAGGAATATGGTCTGGCCAGACGCCGGGCCAGGTTGCTTTTTTTACCTCAACTTTTGTTTCCCTGCTGTCTTATTCTTTTTGGATTGTCGCTTTATACGGCAAAAATAGAGATGGGGGGGCGCCCCCTCGCTATAGGCTATTTTCACGGTCTTAGTGCAGGAATTGTGTTTGCTGCTTTGGTTTGGGCAGTGTATATGTTCAGGTTCTGGTCAAAGTCTGTTGCGCTTACCAGAATATTAATGATGAAATCGGGGAGTATTGTTTATCATATTAACGACCGGGGCATCAGGATTGAATCCGGTACTTATACGATTGAATATACCTGGACCTATTTCCGCTTCTATAAGGAAAAAGGCGGCTTCATTTTCTTGTATAGTGCGGTTGTCTCGTCGTCGGTGGTTTTGCACAAAAGTGAAATTGGTGACACCGGGCTTTCGGAAATTAAAAAGCTGCTTAGAAAAGGATTTTAAGACAAGAAATAACCCTGTTCAGGATCATTTGCTTTTATCGTAGTGCTGTTGTATCGCTCTTAGCTGCTCATTCAGCGCTTTCAATTCTCCAGGAGGATTGCCATATTCAAATGTAACCCTTTTAGTCGAGCGTCTGGTTTTGACCGCTATCCATTCGGCTCCGCCATCGGCACAATCCGGACAGCCATAGGTTGATTTCAGTTTTTTGAAATTGGTTAGGTCGAGCTGCGAGATGATTTTATTGAAATCAGTTCCCATATTTGCAACTTCCAGTGAGTTGGTGATCTTTGCATCACTATTTTCCCAGGTCTTAAACCGGGTCTTTTTGGCAAATAATTGTAATTCTTTATTGCAGAATCCCTGGCAACGGCCAAAACTGCTTCCATGAGATATCATCATGTTGGGCTTGCAGCTGTATAAAAATGATATAAACAGCAGGATTAGGAAGGATTTGACAGGAGCATTCATGATTATTGTTTAGGCAAACAATGATACACAACTATTTCGCAAAATCCAATGGGATGTTCTATCCGTCCGGGACATTGCTCAAAATACAAGACCGCTGCCTGGCTGGATTACAGTGAATGGTAAAACAGCTTGGAATGCTTGGTTGTTATCAAGATGATCCAGCTGGTGTAGCAGCGGAGCATTGTACCCGGAAAGAATGGAAAAAGAACTTCAAAACCTGCAGATCGCTGATTTTATCTTGTCGTCTGATTTCAGCAAGATCGGCGATGAAAATATAGATCAGTTGAAAAGGCATCTGCTGGATGCCCTCGGCTCTATGTTTTATGCCTTTGACAAGCCGCCAATCCGCAAATTGATGACCCAGCTTAGGGTTATTGGCGATGGCGGCCAATGCAGTGTGCCTTTTATCGGTAAGCTGGCCTACGACAGGGCAGCTCAATGGTATACTGCGCTGATCCGGTATCCTGATTTTATGGATAATTATATGGGAAAAGAAGCGACTTGCCATCCCAGTGATAACCTCGGACCTTTATTTTCCGCTGCGCAATTCAGCCAGGCATCAGGTCGGGACTTTCTTACTGCAATGGCCATTTCTTATCAGCTGCAATGCAGGCTTGTTGAAGAAATACCTGTGATGAAAGAAGGGATTGACCATACCTTATTGCTAGCCTATTCAATGGTTGCCGGGGCTGCGAAACTTCTAAAGCTGGAAAGGACACAGATCGCGCATGCTCTTGGCATAGCTGGCAGCTTTATCGCTCCTACTGTTACCAGCCGCGCAAGTTATACCTACGAGTGGAAGGGTATGGCGTCATCATTAGATGCGCTGGATTGTATCAATATCCTGTTTCTGGCCAGGGAGGGCATGACCGGTCCCATTTCATTATTTGAAGGTCCTAAAGGATTTCAGGATGTTTTTGGCATGAAGCTGGATTACAACTGGGAAGAAGAGGATTTTTCTCTTATCCGAAGGTGTGTACTTAAAAAGTACAATGCTGAAGTGCATAGCCAGTCTTCGATAGATGCGGTACTTGAACTGAAGCGTGACCATCAGATCAATCCTGAAGATATTGAGGATATAGCGGTCACAACATTCCTGACTGCTTTTCATATTATAGGTTCGGGTGTGTATGGTGACAGGAAAGTAGTTAACAGCAAGGAACAGGCGGACCATAGCCTGCATTATCTTATTGCGGTTGCTTTATTGGACGGAGATGTCTGGCCTGAGCAATTTGAACAAGACCGTATCACAAAGCCTGACGTGCAAAACCTGCTGCGCAGAGTTTCCGTTGACACTAAATTTCCGGTTCACAAACCCATTGAGGTTGCGGGTCTTCTCGATCCGTATACGCTCGCTTATCCTGATAAAATGAAAACAAAGGTCAGGATCAGTTTGAAAAACGGAAAATCTTTTTCTTGCGAAAAGGAAGATTATCCGGGGTTCTTTACAAGGCCGCTGGGCTGGGAAGAAGTTCAGTATAAATTTCGCCGTTTGAGCACGGGCGTAATTTCTTCTTCACGTCAGGACCAGCTTATAGAGATAGTGACCACGCTTGAAAACCGGGACTTGGGCGAGCTGTTCGGGGAACATTAACGGTCTTCTGACAAAAGGATTTGACGTGTTTTCATATTTGTAATGGTACACTGTCCCTTTCCCATCTTCAAATGAGGTGAGATTGTTATGCACATAGGTGAATTTTCTGACGTTTTCAACCACCCCACCGGCACTGGTCTGTATTTCGGTAATCCGGCCATTCGAAGAAAAGATAAACGTTTTATCCAGTTGGTCAGCAACGTAATGGGAGGGCATGAGTCCGGTTCTTCTATGAGCCGGTTATTTTTGCCGCAGGAGAACAGTATAAAGGAAGTCAGGATTGCCGGGAGCGCAATTTTGTTGTTCATTGGATTGAAGTGTTAACCGATGTGGAGGTTGTTAAATTAATTTAGAAATTGTTGATGGTTCCTGATACGGCTGCGCAGGGCGCTTTCGGCCTTGGCTATGTGGATCTTAACAGACTGCTTGCCGGATAAGTAAAAAAAATTTTTCTGAACCTGATGACCTTTTTGCAGTCTGTGCGATATATAGGTAAATAAATTTAAAATCGCCTTGTATGAAATGCTGCAAAGCAGGAATTTACCAAATCTGCGCAATCATGTTACTGAACTGTGCCTGCAACGGACAGAGTAATCCGTCAGCGGGACAAAAAAAAGCTACGCAGCCAACAGCTGCGGGTAAGAAATTTGAGCCGGGAAAAGACTTTGTTGCTTTCAACCGGGTTAAAATAATGGACAAGGAAGCTTTTACGGCTCCGGCAGAAGCGTACAGCATATTGCTGCCTGAAGGCTGGACATCGGAAGGCGGGGTTTTCTGGACGCCTGCCGGCAGCCCTTGTGCGGGGACTAATGTCCGGTTTTCTGCCAAAAGTAATGATGGGAAATATGCTTTTGAAATTTTGCCTAATTTCCTTTGGTCCTGGAGCAACAATCCTCAGGCGGTGGCGATGAGCCGCCAGTACAATACTTCCAGATACTGTGATGTAGGAGAACCACTGGATGCGTCACAGTATTTGAAAAGTGTTTGGATGCCTGGCTTGCAAAATGCCAGGATAACGGATGAGAAGCCGAATCTGGACGTGATCAATGCCATGGCTGAAAACGACGACCGGGGAAGGGCAGAACTGATGCGGTACGGGGCGTCCCGGGTAAATTTCCGGCATACGGCTGTTACTGCCCGGCTTCAGTTAAATAATGGTACCGGGGGTATTGGATTATGCAGTGTCAGCAACATTGAAAGTTATATACCCAATGTGTATGATGGCAGCTATAGTATCAGCTATATCAGTACGGCTACGCGCATGCTGTTCACTTTTCCGCAGGGTGAGGCGGCAGCGGCAGAAAAAATGATGACCGTGATCGTTGCCGGTTTCCGTACCAACCCGGCATGGAAGCAAGCTACGGATGCCTACTGGCGGGATGTACGTGAAAAGAAACATATCGCACACCTGGGCACCATTAAAATGATAGATGAGCGTACCAGGCAGATCGCTAAAACTGCGATTCAGAACGGCAATAACCGATTGGCAGAAATGGACAGCCAGATGAGGAGCTGGGAGGCGCAGCAAAGTTCTCAGGACAGGATGCACACTAACTTCGTAAAGGCCATCAGGGAAGTTGAAAATTACAGGGACGAAAACGGAAAGGTGGAACTGAGTGCCGGATATGACCATGCCTGGAGCCGCGGGGACGGCACCAGTTTCATCCTCAGCAATAATCCCAATTTTGACCCTTCTTCTGCATTTCAGGACCAGCGCTGGCGGGAAATGAAAAAGGTAGACTGACTAGTTAATATAAAACACTTAAAACGAATGAATATGTTATTTTCCCGGTACCCGTTATTGATATTGATCATGATGATTTTTTCCTTGTCCTGTAAAAAGAAGCCGAAGAATGTTCCTGAGGAACTGCCGGTTTTTGGCTCTTGCGAGGTGGTAGCGCCAGTGGGCGGGATGTCCTTGTCACCGGATGGCGGATTTATTTATCAGACAAGCGGCGGGGGGAAGATCGTGATCAATCACGACCTGTCCCTGATTATTTCCCATAAAGATTATGCCGGATTTTCCCTCGAGTTTTGGGGATCCGTGCCACAAGGCGCGGCTTCTTATAACCACGAAAATTTAAATGGTAAACATGTTAAGGACCGTGTGGGCAATCGCCGGACTGTCGTTTTTCCTGACGGCGCGAAAATAACATGGTATGTTCGGGAGGCTTTGGGACCGGCGGTTTCTATCACGATCTATGACGGCGATCAGGTACATCATATCAATCCGGCCTGTAATACGCTGGAGTATAGTACAGACAATCCCGTTGTGGCGAAAAGGCTGGATGACCTGGAGGCTGACGGTGAAACTTGTACTTTTGAGATTACGGCAACGGGGTTGCGCTTTAAGAATATTTATACGGAAGAGATGGCTGGTAACAAGGTCATGGATGCTGTCCTTATTGCTGAGCTGTTCAAAGATAATCCGACCCGGGTCAACGATTACTGGAATTGATCCTGCTCTGGAGAAGCAATCGTGAAGTTTCAGAACTTTTTTATTACTCCCAGCCTTGGACGGATCGTATCTGTCCACTGAAATTTTACACGATGCCCTGGGCAATCATGGCATCTGCGACTTTAACAAAACCTGCAATGTTGGCGCCTTTTTCGTAATTGACATAACCGTCTTCTTCTTTGCCGTATTTCACGCAGGATTCATGGATCTGGTGCATGATCAACTTTAGTTTGTCGTCAATCTTTCTCCTGTCCCAGGAATAACGGAGCGAGTTTTGGGACATTTCCAGTCCTGAAACTGCAACTCCTCCTGCGTTGGCTGCTTTACCTGGTGCAAAGAGGATTTTTGCCTGTTCAAATACATGGATCGCTTCAGGTGCAGAGGGCATGTTTGCTCCTTCGGCAACGCAGGTGCACCCGTTCTCTACCAGTAGCAGGGCATCAGCACCATCCAGTTCGTTTTGGGTAGCATTGGGAAATGCAATATCGCATTTGATGCTCCATGGTTTCTGACCGGGAAAGAACTGACAGTCAAACTTGTCTGCATATTCCCTGATTCTTCCGCGCCGCACATTTTTTAGCTCCATGATAAAGCGCAATTTCTCTGTATCGATCCCTGCCGGGTCGTAAATAAAGCCTTCAGAGTCGGATAGCGTAAGCACTTTAGCACCTAGCTCTATGCATTTTTCGGCGGTATATTGGGCGACGTTGCCTGAACCGGAGATCACAACTGTTTTCCCCATAAGCACATCTCCCCGCGTTTTCAGCATTTCCTGAACAAAATAGACTACGCCATAACCGGTTGCCTCCGGACGGATCAAACTTCCACCCCATTCTGGGCCTTTCCCTGTCAGGACACCGGTAAACGCGCCTTTGATCCTTTTGTACTGGCCGAACAGGAATCCGATCTCCCTGGCACCGACACCAATATCTCCGGCCGGTACATCAATATCCGCACCGACATGCCGGTATAGCTCTGTCATAAAGCTTTGGCAGAACTTCATTACTTCAGCATCGGATTTTCCCTTAGGATCAAAGTCTGAACCGCCTTTGCCACCACCCATGGGTAAGCCCGTGAGGCTGTTTTTGAATACTTGTTCAAAGGCAAGGAATTTAAGTACGCTCAGGTTTACTGAAGGGTGGAAGCGAAGCCCTCCCTTGTAGGGGCCGATCGCACTGCTCATCTGTACCCTGAAACCGCGGTTAATTTCAACTTCGCCCTGGTCATTGAGCCAGGGGACCCTGAAGATAATCACCCGCTCAGGTTCGGCCATTCTTTCTAAGATCTTGTTGATCTTATATTTTGGATTTTTTTCACTAAAAGGAACCACTGATTCAGCTACTTCATATACAGCTTGTAAGAATTCCGGTTCATGTGCGTTCCGAAATTCTATTTTACTCATAAACGCGTTAATCGATAAATCCATTCGTTAATTTAAATTAAAAATGTTAAATAAATATCAGCAGATCAGAGTTTGTGACACGTGTTTTGGAGATAATTTGAATTACCTACAGGAAAACGGATCAGCATTGAAACGTTCAGTGTCGTGAATTGCTGCATTTAATTATATTGGCTGGCTATAAAAATATGTTTTTCTGCTTAAAACCGGTAAAAATATTCACTGGAAAATAACGGGGTTTCCGGGATTAATAACCGATATGTAGCTAAAGAATGGGCCAGAAGGGACAGAGGATAAGCTGCGGATCAGAATTATCCCTGGTACAAAGAAAGTGATATAGAAATCGCGGTTATGTGTGCGGTACTCACGTCTCGGCAATATCTTCTGCTGAAAGCCCGGTATAATTTATGATCCGCTCAAGAGGTTCTCCTGCCTCCTTCATCTTCAAAGCCATGGCCAAAGCCGCATCACGCTTTCCAGCAGCCATACCCTTCTCCAGACCCTGCTTCTCCGCTTTCTCCACAGCAAACCTGGTCATGTTCTCCTGGTCCCATTTATATTTCAGACTGACATCATACATGTGCTTTTCCTCCTTATTTAGCTTACTTCTTACTTACCTCTGCGATCTTAAACAACCGCGTGACCCAGCAGGTGCTTAAACCCAAAATCCGATAAAATATCAATATACTTTCCTTTGACAGCTGGTCCCTGCAATGGCATCCCGTTCATACCTTAATTCTTTCTGCAAAGATAAGCGAAAGAACCAAATATTAATCAATAATTAAATAATTGTGTCGTTAATCAATAATATGCATGGAATTCCAAAATGTTGTGTAGCGTTAAATTTTTGATAACCGGACGCAACAACCCAGTAAGTTTAACCTATTACCGACAGCTTGTGAGGATCAATCTCTATGGAATGAAAAACAAATTGGTTGCATCAGCACATTCTTTATTTGACTTTTTTAAGCCTGCTATTTTCCGGAATATAATCGATAGGCAGTTGATCACCTACCCGGAGTGTTCCCCAATATCCTTCATAAAGCAAGGCATTCGGATTCTCAAGGTTTCCTTTTGTGTCTGCTAAGGCATATGGAGCTAGCATAGTAATGATTGAGGTGTTTGTAGCGGTTTTATTCTTAAAGGCTACAAATAGGGAGTGATCAAATGATACTTTAAAGATATTTGCTGTCTCTGTAGGAGTAACGATGCTTCCTGGCTGCACTTCACCTGGATACAGTACGTTATACTCTACTTTTGATTTTGTGTTTGCAATATTCCCACTGGGGGTAGCCATGTTATCCGGCGAGGGGTAATCTACTTTCTGTGTTAACGTGACGATCGTGTCAGTAGACTGAAATCCGTTTTCGGGCCATTTACCTAATAAAGTACAAGTCACGGGTAGTTTTTGTCTTTTATCTAATTTTTTGATTATAAATTGATCTTTTGGTGACTGATTGCTTATAAGTGAATGCATGAAATGATTTGGTGAGCCCAGGTAAAATTGCTCACGATTGGTTCTCCATAGTTTTTTCTCTTTGCTCTTTACTGCAGGCAACTCTTCAAAACGGGTAAAGCCTGTATAGGAGGTTCGGCCTGTATAATGTATAAAAGAGGTTAGGTCATAATGGAGCTTGTAACCCAATGCACGATTTTCTATAATTAATGGTTGTGATGCTTCTGCTGTTAATATATAGGTGCCTTTGGTGTAATTGAAAGTCAAAACTTTTGGATTTAAGATCTCGCACTGATTACTGTTTTTCCCCAGAAAGAACATCTTAAATAATGAAAAATATTCAGGCCAGTTAGGATCAACTGTTATGGCAACTTCATTCAACATTTTGATGTCTGGAATAAGCGCTGCGACTAATTGGTTATTTTTGTCTTTGTATGCCGGAGCTGAAAATGGCTTGTACCCTACATATGAAACGATCACGTTATAATTGCCAGCAGGAATGTTTAAAACAAATGTCCCGCTATCGGTTGTGACCGTACCTACAGTGGTTTGTTCGAGATAAACGTTTGCTCCCGGCAAAGGGGTTTTAGTTTCTGAATCGATGACCAGGCCTGATATTTGAACTGGCGTTTCCTGTGTATAACCCTGAAAGAAACTAAGGCTGAGCGAAAAAAATAAACAACATAGTTTGATAGATCTTGTAAATACATAGTTATTGGCCAATGATATGGTCCTGATCTTTTCTTTCATCTGTAACAAGGCTATAAGACAGTGAATGGGCGTTTAACTTAATAAAGTTAACCATATTTGTTATATTAAGTGCTGATATTAATTCCTGTTGTCTGAACAGCCGTTACTTAAATATTGATATGCAGATAGATTCATATAAAGCACTAAGAGGATCTGATAAGTTATGGTGGTATTGTCGTTTTTACTTTTGTCCTGTGTAACAGGCTGTTTGCTTCTCACGCACAATACATTTATCAGACCCGGATTCTGGAAACAGGCAGATACCCCGGGTTAAGAGGAGGATGCCCGATTCCATATGTGCTGGTAAATGTCAATGAAATCACCAAAAGAATTTCGTTCCCATGTAAAACACCTGTGGGTGGTTATGGGTTTGTGGTGCTTAAATTAAAAAAGGGGTTTTTTGGTTATGAGGTTATCGCCGGCAAACGGTTAAAAGAGGGAAAGTAAAATCCAGGTAATTGTGCCAATGAAGAGCAAAACAGATCTTGACAAACTAGCCTGAAAACTTTCAATCAATTATAGCCTCAAGATTTTTGTAGCTGTATTTTGCCATGGGATCGGTAATTGCTTTTAGCTCCAGTCCCCTTAGTTCAGAACCACGATAACCAATTCCTTTTGTTCTTCGGATTCCCTCCAATTTATCCCAATTTTCAACTAAAATAAGGAGGTCTCTCTGCGCCCTGTCATCAAATACTTTTACATCTAAGTATTCTTTGTTTCCAATCTTTTTATAGCGCTCAAAGATATAGGTCAATTTGTTTGAACGATCATTATTCGTTTTGCATGACAGGATCGTGCTGACAACAAACAAACAGGCAACAATTGTTGATTTAATCATATATAATTGCAAAAGGTCATGATAAATTTAATAAATATATTTGAATACTGGCTGCAAATGAACACTTACTGTTCATAAGCGGACAGGGATGACGGTCAATCAGCCATTTAATCAATAATTGCGGCCCTTCAAAGCCCCATCAGGAAAATTGGCATTTGCTTGGTATAACGCAGTGAATGAATCTATTGTATTTTAAAACCGCATGGAGAAACCTTTTGAGGAACAAGGGGTTTACGCTGATCAATCTGGGCGGACTAGCTGTTGGGCTGGCTGCATCGTTGCTATTGCTGTTGTATATAGTGAATGAGTGGAAATTTAACAGCCAGTTTAAGGGCGCAGAAAATATCTATGAAGTGAAGGTAAACCATCTGGACAATCTGAATTCTGTTAAAAGTTCGGGCAATCATACGCCCAATGCGCTGGCCAGAACCATGAAAGCTGAACTGGCGGGGATCAAAGATGTAGCAATGATCACCTGGCCCACCAAAACCCTGCTCGTAAACGGAGGTCAGCGTATCAAGGTTGAAACCCGGTTTGCAGAGCCAGATATCCTTAAGGTCTTATCCTATAAATTTATCAGTGGTAATGCAGAAACGGCATTTAGCCAGCCCAATTCCATCATTTTGACAGAAAGTACGGCAAGAAAATTATTTGGCAATGCCTCCGCTTTAAACAAGGGGCTTAAGTTCATGAACTTTGCCTCGCTTAAGGTGACAGGGGTGATCGCCGACCTGCCACAAAATATGGACTATCAGTTTGAGAGCCTGGTTTCCCTGAATGAGAATCAAGGTATGTTTCCTAATGATCCGTATTGGCGTGCCTATTCATGTTTTACTCTCCTGACCTTAAATAAAGGTGTAAACGCTGACCATTTTAATGCTGGATTTAAAAGCTTTCTTAAAGCCCACAATCCCGATGCTACCGCTCAGCCGTTCATTTATCCATTACTTAAAAGCCATTTATATGGTGAATTTAAAAACGGCGTGCCTTCCGGAGGCGGGATTCAGCAGGTAAAGATCTTTATTGGCCTGGCTTTGGGGATATTGCTGATCGCCTGTATCAATTTTATGAACCTGGCGACCGCGAGGGCCGGCAAAAGGGCTAAAGAAGTAGGGATCAAGAAAACTATTGGTGCAACCAGAACTTCCCTTGTATTGCAATTCCTTTTGGAATCTACCATTATGGTATCCATTAGTTTGATCATTGCAATTGTACTCATAGAAATTTCCCTGCCAGCTTTTAACCGTCTGCTGCACACGCAGCTGGACATCAAGAGCCTGATCGGGATATACTGGCTGCCGGTGTTTTCAGGAGTGTTGCTGACCGGAGTGATCGCAGGCAGCTATCCGGCATTTTACCTTTCATCCTTCACGCCGGCAAAGACACTTAAAGGAATCCTTACATCCAGCCATACCTCGGTTTCATTAAGGAAGGGACTGGTTGTGTTTCAGTTCAGCTTCGCAGTGCTATTGATCACAGGGACTATCGTGATCTACAACCAGCTCCAGTTGATCAAAAACAGACCTGTTGGATATGACAGCAACCACCTTGTTGAAATGCCGCTGGAAGGGATGCTTTTTCAGAAGTATGAGCTTTTAAAATCGCGGTTGCTGCAATCCGGTGCGGTAACAGCCATGTGTAAAACGACAGCCAGTATTTCCACTAAAAACTCAAGTACAAGTGGTCTGGAGTGGGACGGGATGTCTCCGGCTGATAAGAGCATAGATTTCAATCAAATCTTCACTACAGATGGTTTTGCGGCCACTACTGGCGTAAAGATGATCATGGGCAGGGATTTTAGTAAAAAAATGGCTTCTGACAGTGTCGGAATATTGCTGAACAACAGTGCGGTCAAAGCCATGAACCTGGAGCAGCCGATAGGCAAACAGATTTTATTTGGGGGAATCAAAAGAACTGTACTGGGGGTATTTGAGGACATCATCTGGGCAGATCCTTCCAAAAAGGAAATGCCAATGGTGATCGCCTGGGGCCAGTCCATGCCGGATGTGATCACTATGCGGTTAAATCCTGCCGAAGCCGTCAATGATGCCATAACCCGGATCAGCAAAATTACTAAGGAACTGAATCCTGTATATCCTGTAGACCTCAAGTTTGTAGACAGCCTTTATCAGGAGAAGTTTGAGCGGGAGCGGATCTTATCGGTATTGTCTAATCTCTTCGGAGGATTGTCCATTTTTATTTCCTGTCTGGGATTATTGGGTTTGTCGGCTTACAGTGCAGAGCTGCGTACCAAGGAGATCGGCATCCGGAAAGTACTTGGTGCAACCCATTTCAGCATCATGCGGTTACTGAGCTGGGATTTTGTCAAGATGGTATTGATCGCTGTCCTGATTGGTTTGCCGCTAAGCTATGTCACCTTGAACACCTGGCTTGCGGGATTTGACTATCGGGTAGAGATCAGTGGGTTCATGATGATGGGGTCGGCAGGTGTGATTTTACTCATTGCTTATCTGACCGTGAGTTACCAGGCGATCAGGGCCGCTTCGGCAAATCCTATCGAAGCGATCAAGTATGAATAACTGGTCAGGAATATGCCTGTTGTTCGGTCTCAAAGGCTTCAGTTAATTCTGGGCATATTTCAAAGCAGCCCTGAGTTCCTTGGTAAAGTGTTCAGCTGTAGTCGCGTTTGATATGGGGTACGATTTATATCTGACCAAACCTTTGGGATCAAGTACATAAAACTGTCCGTTTGAATCCGCACTGTAGGTGTCCGACATCAAAAAGTAGCAGTGACCCGAGTTTTTCGAATCATAGTGGTATTTATCTACTAAGACCGGAAAATCATACCCTGCTGTTTTCACAAACTCAGTTATGACCTGCATTCGCGATTGGGTTCGTGATGCCTCATCAGCGTCGAATGCGGGTGTCCTGTCAATGCCAACAAGCACCATGTTGTTCCTGTTCTTCAATTCGTTGTAAACTTTATTGAACTCGTTGTTCCAGTCAAGGTTTACAGGCTGATGGTATTTAGAACTAAAAAAGTAAAGCACAACTGTTTTTCCTTTATGTTCTGACAACTTAAAGCGCTGTCCATCAATGTCATCCAGGGTAAAATCTATACTTTTCAAATTGTACTTGCTATAATCTGGTAATTTAAATGCCCTGTTGACACTGTCTGTAATCCTCTGGTAAAGATTATTATAACTGGTCTGGTCTGATGAACCTGATTTGAGGAATGCCAAACGATGCGTAGCTTTAATCGGCTCAGATAGGATGTCTGCTTTGATGCAGCTGTCCGCAACTGAAAAAGCGCGCTTATAATCCTCTGACTCCAGCAGGTAGTTCAGGTAATGCTCATTAATTTCGGTACCGGATGATTCGGTAGATCTCGCTTCTTCAATCTTTAGCAGTGCAAGCTTCAGATCCCCCCTTTCATGAAGTACCTGGGCATACAAATCCAATAGTCCGGCCTTTACATATTTCAATCCGCTATCGTTTGGCTGATACGGCTCATCAGTAAAGGGCTGCATTTGAAAGGCATATAAGTCCAACGCTTTCTTCATGAACGATACCGCAGTATCCAAAGCTGTCTTTTTTAACAACAATCTTCTGGCGCCGGTCATATAAGCTTCCTTTAAAACGTATTTTGACCGGATTTTCCTGATATATATCCCGGCATTTTCCAGTTCGCCCCGGTCCAGCTCCATCCTGCTCCGCTGGCTGTAAATCTGATCTAATCCGGCCAATGCAAATTCAGAGCGGTATTTAGTCTCTATTTCATTTAGTTTTTGCGGATATTGCACTCCTGATTTCTCCAGGTCTTTCCTTGCTTCGGCAAATGCCAGATCTCCATCCGGGAATCTGGCCAGCAACTGAGCTTTAAAAGTTTCTTTATCATTTAACCAGAAAAATCGTTGGGTCAGGTTGTATAACCGGGTTAAAAAATGATCATTCTCCGCATTTTGCATCGAATCAAGCCATGATTTATGGATTTCCCTGATGATCAGGCTGTCCGGTTTCCATGACGCACTTGCCAAATAGTCAAGCAGGTACTTGACGCGCAGTTCCGGATGCAGTTTAAATTCCCTTCTGTAAAGCAACCGGGCTATGTCCATATGAAGATTACTGTTATAGTCGGGTCTTTTGTAATTTACAGCAGCAGCAGCCAGTGACCCAGGTAAAGGCTTTCCTTTCTTGTATACCAGGTAAATCAGGGATTCGTTAGCATCTCTCAGGTTGTTGGCCGGTTTAATGGTAAAGGAAAGCACTGAATCCGGAATGGTAAAACTTCCTTCTATTCCCCTCGTGGTCCTTTTTGTTTTAAGTGTCTGCCATGGACCCTTGTCAAAATAAACTGTAAACTTGGGCATCAGCTTCTCAGAAAACTGGCCTGAATACACAAATTTTACCAGAGACCCGGCTTCAGGCTGCGCAGGGGTTATTTTCATGATACTGTCCGTCCCCGAAACATAATTTTTTATATCAAGTTGCAGGGAGTCATCTGGGGTTCTGTCAGCCTCATATTTGCCATAACACAAAACAGGTATCAAAAAATTAAAGAAGACCAAAGTCCATCTAATCGAGCTCGTTATTTTCATACAGTTTATTTCAGTCAGATCTATTAAAAATAATAAATTTAACGGTGTATTTAACTTAACTTTAGATATTTAGTTAAAGAAGACTCCTTGAGCCAATTAAAAACCTCAGTCCGGCCATTTGCAAAACCTAATTCTAAAAGACATGAAAACATCGCTCACTTTTATTGTTCTTTTGTTCATCACGAGTTTGGTCATTGCGCAGGAACAAAAAGAACCAGTTATCAAAAAGATACTTTTTGTAAAGAAGCATATCGGGAATTATAAGTTAACTCCAATCTCCGAGGTTAAGAATGACAATAAAAGCTTTTCAAGCGGCGAAGCGGATAACTTTATATTTCTGTTTTTGCCTTACGATGAAAAATGGCCGGTGAGCACTTATTTATCTGAACTGCATGCCCAGCCATTTAATTATCTTTATAAGGATATATTTGTCTCGCAGAATGTGTTTTCCGGGATGTATAGAGATTACTGCAATATGACTGGGTTAAACTATAATTCGAGGGTTGCAGGGGAGCCGAAGATCGACATCCGCCAATTGGATAAAGACAACGGCAATTACCTTTCAATAGGAAATATCGGCGCTGCGGCTAAAATGTGGATTGTAGAAGCGGAATGGGAAGAATTTCCAATTAATGAGAAGCCGGACTTTATTAAAGGGCTGACGGCAAGAACGCTCGTGTTTGATAAATATCGGATTTTTATCATGAAGAAACTGCTGTCGATCAAGCCAATCACTGTTGCTGACAATGAAGAGGACAGGCGGGCACTTGAGATTAGAAATGATGTAGTCCTGACATCAATGCCCAATTAACAGCAAAGAACTCACCAAAGAGATCAGGCAGATCATGAAAAGTCCGGGAACAAAACTTCAATAGTACCAGGAACAGGCTGAGACGTTTTTAATACTGGATCAACGCATAGAAAGCTTTATAGCCCGATCAAGTGGCAGGCTTGATGACGGACCGGTCAAGAATAATTGATGCCGGCAGTAATCATTATGTGAGGGCTGAAACAGAGCAGCTCCGGATCGGATTCTGTGAGCCGGATCAATTGGAGCAGCCTTTGTTTTTTGTCTGGGTTGGCCCAGCTTTCAAAGAAGTGGTTGTCCATCCAGGCCATGCCCTCGACAGCCAGAACCTCATAAACTCCCAGGCCAGCTGCACAGAATTCCTCACGCAAAGACCCGGGCCGGTGAAAATAGGATTCGGGCATGGTGCCGGGCATATCTGCTGATGCATGATGTTCGCCGTTGACCAGTTCTGTTTTGCACATCTCGAAAATTGAAGGTCGGTGGAGCAATCCGGCATGTAAAGCCGCCAGAGTTGATGCGGCATGGGTAATGGCAAAGCCCAAAATGACGCCGCCTGGTTTGAGCACCCGGCGAGCTTCTAGTAGTGCTTTGCAGCGATCCTCTTCCAACTGTAAATGGTATAATGGGCCATGCAGGATAACCAGATCAAAAGTGCAGGGTGAAAAAGGAAGCATCCTTGCTTCGCCTAAAAGGCATTTGAACGTTTGCTTGGAGATTTTGGACCGGTGCCGGGCCTGTTTGATGTGTTTTTCAACTGGGTCAACAAGGATAACGTTATGACCAAGGCCACTTAGCCATTTGGCGTAATGACCGGTACCTCCGCCAACGTCGGCAATCGTCATTTGGGTATTGGTAAGATGGCGAGCAATGAGCTCTTTGTTCCGTTCAAATTCGAGCGGGCCAAGACCAAGGTGCAGTCTGGTGTCTTCGGAAGTTCCGTTATAAAAATCAGCTATTGCTGAGTCGATAAGATTCATGGGTTATTATTTAAAATATACACAAAAGATTTCTATTGCTCCGCTAAGTGTCGGGCATGGTCATCAGCTGAACCGCTGATTCAGGGGTATATATTTTTAGACATTTCTAATGAGGTAAAGATAGTTTTTTTTGCATACTTAGGAATAAGCTCCTTTTGGCGAAATATCCTGATGAAATTTGTCTTATCACTGCTCCTGATCAGTTTTGTGCCGCATACTGTTCTGCTCAAAATAAGAAGCAACAGTCAATTTACTCAAGCCAATGGGCAAAAGTTTTCTAAATCACGAGTCTATTAAAGCAGAAACCGATGAAATTTATAATAAATTATAACCGAAGCGCAAGCTTAGAGCTTCCCGGACCTGTAATGTCCAGGAAATCTGGACAGCCAAAGTGTACGATTGTCCTCACGATGACGCCGAATTTGATGTTGTTCTAACATGGTCCTAATGAGGGAGACGTTGCCGTCCATGATCACCTCATTAATTTCCATTACTCTGTTGCCTTTCAAATGAAAGATCAGGCCATTTTTAATGCCATACCTGGTAGGATAGGAAATCGTACTATAACTTTCAATATCCTCCAACGTAAAGTTATATTGTGATATTAAATATCTGGCCTTAAACTTACCGTCCTCATAGGATAGTGCTATTGGTTTGAGTATCATGGCCATTCCCTCATAGAAGATCAACAAAGCGAAAGCATACAGCCCTATCTCCAACCACAAAGGATAGTTAAGGCCAACAGATATATAAGATACAATGAAAGCCAGCCCAATTCCGGACAACACGGCGAAAACTGCACCCGTCAATTTAAATATCCCAGGCGCGAAATTGAAACTTTCCATTTTATTAGACTGTCTTTATATTTCAATATAACTAATCTATAATCAAATCTATAAAATTGAGGGTTTATAAGGGCGATGGGATAGTATAGGCCCTCACAAACGTAGCCGACTCTTACTATCCCCGGAATTATTCCTATATTACTGATAGCTATCATTGTTATCAAGAACACCGCATTGAAAAAAAACAGACCAGAGAAAAAGTTGGCAAATCTTTTATTGATCGCACTATATTTTTTGCCTGTTGCTTTGTCAGGTCAGAACCTTAGCCCAAAGCAAATTTCGGCTGCAGTGCGGCAGGTATCGAAACAAAGAATTTCCTCAGTAGTTTCCATTAAGCCGTATGGAGCCGATGAACAACCCGCTTCAATTATGTTCAGTGGAGTCGTCATAGATACAGCAGGGTATATATTGACATCAGCACACTCCATGATGCCCGGCCAAACCTATCAGGTTAGGTTCCCGGATGGAAAAACACATCATGCCAAAGGATTGGGACGGATACTTTCAAACGATGCAGGTTTGTTAAAGATCACCGATGCCGGAATCTGGGCGTACTCAAAAATGGGGGCTCTAGATCAGCCGGGGGAAGGTACACCGTGCATTGGCATTTCTTATGCAGGCAGTCTGGGATTGCCTGAGCCCAATATCAGGTTTGGGTACATTGCCGGATCAGACACAAAAGACGGAACCTTTCGATCTACCTGCCTGATGGAACCTGGCGACTCCGGAGGACCGGTATTTGATCTGGCGGGCAATGTGATCGGCATACACAGCAGGATAGAACTGGCACCGGACAGAAACTTCGAGATCCCCGTGGGGGCTTATCAAAAAAACTGGAAAGCTTTGCAGAACCCGCAGACTTACCAAACTGAACCAGAAAATAACCCGACCCTCCCAGCTACGTTTCCTGCAAAACCTCTTCATACAGAAATCAGTCAAATCAATGAAGCCTTGAAAAAAAATGAAGCGGCCTATCAAAGAAGTGTATTGCAAGTCAGCAGTCAGCTGGGCGGCATCCCATCCTTAGCGCTCGCCACTTTAGTAAAACCAAAAAGGTCAGCCTCAAAAAAAATCCCGGCAAATAAGAGCTACCTGGTTAGTAAAAGCTCGTTGATAGGGGAGCAACCTGTAATACATGTAGGCGACAAACGCATTCAGGCAAAAGTGGTCATGCGCGGCATATTAAATGACCTGGTATTACTTGAAATGGAATATGAAATGAAGAATGGAGTGGCATTAAACTCCGTTTCGGCCAAGGAGAAATTTCATGAGATAGGAACATTTCTGATCTCTGTTAAGCCTGGCGACAACAGCTATATCAGCGTTCTGGGAAATGACAGCGCGACTGTCCCGTATTTAACTCAGCCAGGCTTCTTAAGGGCAGCCGTCGAGATGAAAGATGGCCACGTAACCGTAAAAGACACCCTGTCCACAAACCCGGTAAGCAAATCTATGCTCCAGAACGGAGATCAGCTGCTCTCTGTCAACAAAAAGGAAATTAAAAGCATTGGAGACCTCAGGGCAGAAACCTCAGGACATTTACCCGGAAATGAAGTCTCACTTATAGTGATGAGATCGGGTATCCGTATGGAAATACAGGCAGAGTTATATTCAATAAGTGATTTCGTTTTTCATATTGCAGATCAATTCACTGACGGCAGAAGCAAAAAACGTTACGGTTTTGAACATGTCTTTATACATGACGGCCAGTTGAAACCTTCGGAATGCGGAGGTCCGGTATTTGACTCAAAGGGAAAGTTTTACGGCATCAACATCGCCAGGTTCAGCAGGACAAGCACACTGGCGATACCGGCAAAAATCGTGTCTGATTTCGTTACAATGGCTTTTGAATCGGAAAAGCTGTCTTTTATGTTTGATCAATTCAACAAACGAATGAACATGAAATTTAAATTTCCAAAAGGAATGCTGGAGGAAAAAATCATAGATAGTACGATATACAGGCCGCACAAAAACGCGGGTAGTACAGATGGTATTTTTTATAAAATAAAGCCTGAAGATTCAGATAATCTAAGCATTGCGTTTGCTTTGTATGACTCAGGTCCTGTTCTTCTTGATACAGCCAGATACGGTTATACCAGCAAAAGTTTTGCGCACAAATTGAATTATTTATTAGATACCCGGCCATTGTTTGAAGAAAAAAATGGAGAAGTCACCAAAGTCGAACGCAGTTACGTTCTGGATTCAACCAGGATGACCATATTTACAGGTCGAGAATTGAAGAAATTTGGTGCAGACTGTGCGGGAATGGTTGATGTCCCGGTTGACATTCCGTATCTGGGAAAATATCACAAGATGAAGATCCTGTTCATGCAAAAGGATACCGAAGGTGAAGCATATGTCTATTACTTTTACAATGATGGTGTGGATATTGACAAATACCTGAAGGAAACTAAATATATGTGGATATTTAATTTTTAAATGATGCGCTTGTTAAGAAAACACTGGTTCGATCTCGGCGGCCTAATGGCTGTGCTTGTACTGACTTATGTGGTGATAAACTATCAGCAACTATCCACCATTCAGTTGCTGCTTTGGCTGAGTCTGACCTCGCTGTTCATCCATCAACTGGAAGAATACCGTTATCCGGGTTATTTCCCGGGAATGATCAATGCGGTATTGTACAATAGTCAGACACCGGACCGCTATCCGCTGAATACGCAAACTTCCTTGATGGTCAATGTGCCCATGGGCTGGCTGACGTATTTTTTTGCGGCGTTGTTTGCTGAACAATACATTTGGTTGGGTATCGCGACCATGCTGGTGTCCTTTGGCAACCTGGTGGCACACACGATCTTGTTTAATGTCAAGGGCAAGACCTTGTACAATCCAGGTATGGTCACTGCCATTCTTTTTTTTCTGCCGCTGTCCGTTTGGTTTGTTTACACAGTTAAAGATCAGCACCTGACCGGGCCGTCTGATTGGATCATCGGTGTCCTGTTGGGTATTGCGCTGAATGTGGTCGGTATCCTCAAACTGATCGATTGGATGGCGGACCGGGATACGACCTATATTTTTGAACAGCGGCAGTTAAGACCCGGGGATAGAGAAGCAGTTAAACTCTAGTTCGCATATCACCCGCACCTTCAGTTGAAATCCATCTTATCTTGATATTTTGTAGACATTTAACTATCATCCTGTAAATGAAACACATTTTTCTTTCTTGGCTCACAATTGCCACATTCTGCCTTTCATGTAACAATAAACAACCTTTTAAGATTGAGCTAAAATCTATTAATGCCATAGTTCTGATAAAGGAGAATTGCAGAATTGACCCGGATAAAGATTTTTGGCTTCTAAACCTTGAGCCTGCCGATCATTTGTATCACTTGGTCGTTTAGTCACTTACCCTTTTTCAGAAAGATATTTCTTCAAAGCTGTGGCAAGCGCAGCCTCATCCTGCAATACCCTGAAAACCTTTCCATCTTTACCGATCAGGAAATGAGTGGGGAAAGAAGTAACATGAATCCGCTGCAGGTAATCAGCTTGTCCAAAAGCATTTCTGTACTCAAAATGCTGACGGCTGAAGAACTTTTGCAACGCTGCTTTACTGTCGGGAGCCAGGCTGATAAAAAGAATGTCAGACCGGTCCTGATATTTTTTAACGAGTTTATTCAGATCAGGCATTTCTTCCACACACGCAACACAACCGATAAACCAGCATTTTAGCAAAACCACCTTGCCAAGCGTGTTCATTGGTGTAAAAACATTGCCATCAATATCCTCAAAACGAAAGTCAGGTAAAGGCCTGCCTTGCATTCCATAAAAGACCAACTCCTGCCTTGAAAACTGTTTCATGTAAGCTGCAATAACAGCATCGGCTTTTCTGCTAATTTTCTCCAGCTTATAGACAAGAGAGTCGTTCTGACCATAAAGCAGCAAAGGAAAGTATTGCCCGGTATTCAGCTGTTTTAAAAACACTTCCTTTGAAATTCGTTTGCTGTTACTGTCATAAGACAGAAAATCATCATACAACTTCACCTTGTCCGTGTAATATGCCCAGAAATTGGAAAAACTTGACAGAATCTTATCAGGAGCGACAACAGGATCAATGATCAGGATACTATCAGCAGTATACCGAAGAGGCCCGGCGCTGGTTTCGCGGGCAAGTGTATCACTTTTGGCGATCTTATCCTCTCCCGCAGGTGTAGAATTGCAGGCGATGACGGCAAGTAAAAGAATAAAAAAAGCCGGAGCAGGATTTTTCAGCATAGCATTATCAAGAGCTTAATGTTCTAATATATCGTTTTTTATTCACTAAACATGTTTCTGCACAGGCATCTTCTATTATGGCTACAGCCTTTTCGAACCTGGTATTCCAATCACCACTAATCCTGATAAAATCTATCCTTCTGGAATGAAGTTGCTGTTCATGACTGCTATCCAATTGAATTAGTTTATTTCTTAAGTACTTTTTAAAGCTTAAAGTGTGGTACCTTCCACTTTCGGAAATGGCCTTAACCGACACAAGTCGTTCCTTACAAAACATTTATAGGCCAGATCTGCCACAGACCGCCCAACTCATCAAAACTTTAAAGATCGGTTTTATCTTTGAGGCCGAACAGGAGAAGTTGTACTTAAAGCTTATTGATCTCCTCTATAGAGAGGCTTGTGGCTTTGGCAATATCTTCAGGAGCCATTCCCATTCTCTTTAAATTAGCCGCAGTTTCACGGATACCCCTTTCTCGGCCTTTATCCAAACCTTGCTGCAACCCCTCTTCCCTGGCGGTCTCCAGTGCAGAGTACTGGTCCCATTGACGCATTAAACTTAAATCGTAAGACATCTTTTCCTCCTTTGTCAGATTGCTGTATTCAGCAATATTAAAAAGTTTCTCAAATATAGGTTTTCTCAGGTAAACCGGGATTTTGTTCATTTTACTGATGTGCTTGAGCACATACAGCCATTTGTCAAGATCATTTTCCAGTTCATCCTCCTGCTTTACAAAATTAAGCAATTGAATGTAAGTATATCCCAGCTGATCATAAAATATTTCACCGGTCTCCC
>Ga0222419_100390_pt1 | contig 48410 bp, 46 predicted proteins | sample 1B20Ametagenome_FD_182474 | JGI IMG/M metagenome (GOLD analysis project Ga0222419, IMG submission 182474) | Enriched microbial communities from leaf-cutter ant dump, University of Wisconsin, Madison, United States - 1B20A (version 2) | ecosystem: Environmental > Terrestrial > Nest > Insects nest...
GGCGGATGACCAGTCGCGCGCCTACGGTGACGACAATGATCCACTGACCTGGACGGTGGGTGGCATGGGGTTGGTCAACGGCGACGGCCTGAGTGGCGCACTGGCAACCGCTGCCGATACCGGCTCGAACGTGGGCGACTACGTGATCGGTCAGGGCAGCCTGTCCGCCTCGGACAACTACGCACTGAGCTTCGTGCCGGGCACGCTGAGCATCGGAGCCCGTGCGATCACGGTGACGGCCGACGACCAGTCTCGCATCTACGGTGACGACAATGATCCACTGACCTGGACGGTGGGTGGCATGGGGCTGGCCAACGGCGACAGTCTGAGTGGTGCATTGGCGACCGCCGCTGATGTCCGTTCGAACGTGGGTGACTACGTGATCGGTCAGGGCAGCCTGTCCGCCTCGGACAACTACGCACTGAGCTTCGTGCCGGGCGCTCTGGGCATTGCCCCGCGCCCGCTGCTGATCGTTGCCGACGATCAGGGCAAGTTCTGGAGTGCGGAGGACCCACAGCTGAGTTGGCAGGTCGGTGGTCGGGGGCTGGTCAATGGCGATCAGCTGAAAGGCCGGCTGGCCCGTGTTCCGGGCGAGACTCCCGGAACCTACGTGATCGGCCAGGGCAGCCTGAGAGCCCCGACCAACTATGCGGTCGATTTCCGGCCGGGCACGCTGAGCATTGCGCCGGTGCTGATCGATACGGGGCTGCCGGTCGAGCGCAGTCCCCTCCTGTCTCCGGCATCACCGGAGTCACCCGTGGCACCGGCACAACCCTGTAGCGAGGACGCTCCGTGCCTGACTCCGTATCCGGCCAACCTTGATCAGGGTGCGTCGATCCGTTTCACGGCGGTGTTGCCATGAGCGCGGTGATGATGCGTGGCGGACTGCTGGCAACGGCGGTCCTGCTGGCCCTGCCGCTGGCGGCTCCGGCGCAGGTGGTCGAGCGCCATCTGCCGCAGACGCAGGCATCGCGAGGTGAGCCGCTGGCGGTACCCAATGCGGTACCGGCGGATCAGGATCCGACGCCGATCGGCCCGGCTTTGTCCGGCATCGTGGTGCTGGGACCGGAAGATGACGTTCTGGCCGGTCCGGTGGCAGGTATCGATGTCAGGCGCGTCGCGCGGCTGGATACGCCGGAGGTGCAGGCCCTGCTGCGTGGCTGGCTGGGCCAGCCGCTGTCACGGCGGCTGATCGGCGAGGTGGAGGCGGCGATGGCCCGCCAGTACCGGTCGGAAGGCTATCCGTTCGTGGCGCTGTCCACGCCCGAGCAGGAAGTGACCTCGGGCGTGCTGCAGGTTCGCGTGGTCGAGTTCCATGCCGGGGACATCAGCGTGTCCGGCGCGGACAACGAGAGCGAGGCCTATGTCCGTTCCCGCGTTCGCCAGCAGAGCGGCGAGCCGATCGACGCCCGCCAGCTGGGTGAGGATCTGGACTGGTTGGGCCGCAATCCGTTCCGCAGCGCCCGGGCGCTGTTCGCGCCGGGTGATGCGCTGGGGCGCTCCGACCTGAATCTGTCGCTGGCGGAAAGCCGGCCGTGGCGCGGCTATGCCGGTGTGGCCAACAGTGGCTCGGCCTCGACCGGGCGTACGCGCTTGTTTGCGGGCGTGCAGGCGGCACCGTTCCGTTCGGCGCCGGATGTGGTGCTGGCCTATCAGGCCACCGCCTCGGACGACGTGTTCGATGGCGGGCATCCGGCCTATGTGAGTCATGCCGGCGTGGCCGACATCGGCATTGCACCGCGTCAGGCGATCGAACTCACGCTCGACCATGTCGCGATCACGCAGCCGAGCGGGCCGTTCGATGTGCGCCAGCGAATCAATGAGGCGGCGCTGGGCTGGCGTGGTGGTGTCGGTGTGCTTGGCGATCTGCGGCTGGGTGTTGAGACTCGCAGCGCGCGGCGCACGGTGCGTTTCGGTGGCGTGCCGGTGATCGGCGCCAAGGCCGATATCGTGCAGTTGTACGGTGGCTTCGAGAAGAGCGGGTTCCACGCGCGGGGGCAGTACGCGTGGTCGGCGATGCTGCACGTCAACCCGGGCCGGCTAGGTTGGTTCGGTGACGCGAATGACCAGGTAGCTCTGCGCGACTACAGCGATGGGCGTGTCAGTGACGCGGACTACGCTTACCTCGACCTGCGCTATGCCAACAGCCTGGTATTCGGGATCGGTGCCAGCTGGAGTACCGAGATCATCGGCCGGCTGGCCAGCCGCGCCTTGCCGGACACCGAACAGATCGGCATCGGCGGTGCCAGCCTGGTGCGAGGCTATGTGCTGGATGATGGTGCGTTCGATGCCGGCGTGGTGCTGCGCAATACGCTGGCCGCCGCGCCGAGGCCGTTGTTGCGCAAGGCCGGGCAGGGCGATGCGCTGGAACCGTATGCCTTCGTTGATGCCGGCCACGCCCGGCAGCGCGGCACCGGCGATCATGCCACGCCGATTTCCGCCGGTGTCGGCGCCCACTACAACCTCGGCGGGCATCTGTCTGCCCGTGTTGAAGGTGCCCGTGTCTTCCACAGCACTGCCTGGAGCCGCAGCGGTGACTGGCGCCTCCACGCCAGCCTGTCGGTGGGTTTCTGAGGCGGTGAGGGGCCACGTGGCATGACGGCCATTTCCCGTTTGGCCGGCGTGCCGCGTGCGGTGAGGGTCTTGCCCGATCCGTCATCCCCGGAAGACTGACGCTGACCCCGGCGTCATTTTCAGCCGGGCCCGCAACGGGCCCGGCTGTTTTCTTTCATGGGCAGGGTGGTGGGAGTCGCGGCTCAGAAGTCGCGGCCGTTGACCTGTACGCGCGGGATGCTTTCGATCGCGACATCTTCCAGACAGCGCAGATTGATCGCTGCGGTTTCGGTGCCGTCCGGCATGTTGCCGAGCCCGAACGGCTGGCAACCGCAGACCATGCAGAACTGGTGCTGGATGACGTGCTTGTTGAAGGTGTACGTCGTGAGCTTGTCCGCTCCGGAGACGATGGAGAGAGAAGCCCGCGGCACGAACCACAGCAGGAAGCCTTTGCGGCTGCAGTGCGAGCAGTTGCACTCCATGGCCTGCTCGATCTCTCCCTCAACGGTGAAGCGGACGGCGCCGCAATGGCAGCTTCCGGATTTCATGTGGCCTCCAGGGGCGATGTTTCCGCCGGTCGGTGTCCGTGGAATCCGCTGCTCTCAGGGATTCCGGGTCGTGCGGGTCATGGTCGTATCCGGGCCTGTTTTCCCGAGGTGGTTTCCGATGCTATCGCCCCTGTGATGATTCGTCTGTGTGCCGGTTTCCCTATTTCACACATGGCTGCCGCGACGGGAACCCGGTGGCGATCCGGTGATCGCGGCCCATGCCGTGGCCTGCCCGGATTCCCCGCGCCGCTTCCGTCCGGGCTGTCGCGAAACTACCACTCGCCGTCTTCGGGCGGCAGCAGCACCGTCTTGAGGTGTTGGAAATACTTCGGGTCATCCTCGTCGAAGATCTCCTTGCCCGCGGCCATGTACGCGCGCGCCAGTTCGTCGTTGGCCCGTGGCAGGTTGCCCAGCTCGAACTGCGACTGGCCGAGGCGCAGGTGGATGAACGGGTTGCCCAGCGCATCCGGGCAATGCATGGCATCGGACAGGGCCGTCACCGCCAGTTCGTGGTTGCCGGCCCTGAAGTGGACGTCGCCGATGGATGCCAGCAGCCAGGTGGATGCCTCCCAGCCGGTTTTCGGCTCCGGCAGCAGTTCGAGGGCTTCGACGTATTTTTCGATGGCCTCGCGGTAGCTGCCTTCATCGGCCCGGATGTCGCCTTCTTCGGCAAGCCGGGTGATCTCGTCGTGGATGGAGTCGGGCAATTCCATGTGTGCACCTGAAAAGAGAGAGCCACCATGATGGTTTCCGGAGATGGCGGGAGTGTTTCAGTGGCTGGATGAACGCGGGAGCGCTGCGATGCGGTTTGCCATGTCGCCGGGGGATTGGATTAGTATTTTCCCGTTTGTCTTTTCGTTGTGTGCCGTGCAACGCGTGGTCATCACGAGGCGTGGTGCAGGAGTAGCGGCCGTGCCGGGAGGTAAGCCTGGTGCAGCTTGTGGAGCATGGTCCGGGGCGTTCTGTTGGTATCGGGCCGGGATGTCGGCAACAGGGGTGTGGTGGTGGAAAAACTGATCAAGTGGCTTGAGTTCGCGAACAACATCGGCCTGTGGAGCCTGCTGGCCTTCGTGTTTGCCGGGATCGGTGCGGTGGCTGCGGCGCTGATCATTTCCCGGCGGCGCTACGACCGGTTTTCGCTCTACCCCAGCTATCGCATAGGCACGGGGCATTCCCTTTATCCCAACGTGATCTACTTTTCCGCGCGCAACCTCGGTGATTCCCCGCTGGTCATCTGCCGGCCGAACTTCCGGCCCAGCAAGCACCTGCGGGTGGATGATTCCGCGCACGGCAATCTGGATACCGACGACTACGAGATCAAGTTCCGCCCCGTGACCCCGGAATACAAAGTGATCCCGGGTTACAGCTATACGACCTTCATGCTGCGGCACCGCGAGTCGGCAGTCGCCTACCTGCCGATTGACCGCAGTTACACGGAAGAGGCTTTCAGGGCACTGGACGGGCAGCCACTGGGCACGATCAGCTTCGACATCGTCACCGTCAGCGACAGCAAGCCGAGAGTGGTGCGGATCAAGCAGACGCTGCGCAGAGTCGCCGCTGAAAGCCACGAGTTCGAGCTGGGCCGCGATCCGGCGCGGGCGAATGCCGCAGCGGAGGAAAACAAAACGCCGGAGCCGGTTTCCGAACTGTCCCGGTGACGGGGCGGCTATGGCTTCCGGCTATCGCTTGCCTCGCCGTCCACCTTTTTCAGGAACCCGATCAGGCCATCGAAATAAACCTGCTGGTCGTCGTACATCGCCATGTGGCTGCCTTCGGGGCATAGCAGGAACTGGCCATGGGGGAGTTTTTTGGCCATGCCGGCCATGTAGTCCGGGTCCATGGTGTCGTACTGCGCGCCGATGACGAGGGTGGGTACGGTGATGAGGTGGAGGTCACGGCTGCGCTCCCAGTCTTCCAGGCGGCCGCTGGCACCCAGTTCGCTGGGGCCCTGCATCAGGGTGTAGATCTTCGGGTTGATGTGGGCGAAGGAGCGGACGACAGGTTCCGGCCATTGGACTTCGGGCATGCGCAGCACGTGCTGCTCGTAGTGCATGGGGCCGAGGATTTCCATGTAGCGCGGGTCGTCGGTGCGGTGCTCGGCTTCGAGCTTTTTCACTTCGGCCAGTTTCTGCTGGTCCATCGCCGGCATCAGCACTTTGTGGGCGTAGTCGTTGTAGGCGGGGATGGAGTCCATCATGTTGGAGATCACCAGGCACTTCAGGTGCTGCTGGTATTTGAAGGCGTATTCCATCGCCAGGATGCCGCCCCAGGATTGGCCGAGCAGGCAGAAGTTGTCCTTGTCCAGGTTCAGGGCCTGGCGGACCTGTTCGACTTCGTCGACGTAGCGGTCGATGGTCCACAGCGAGTCGTCGTCGGGCTGGTCGCTGTAGGTCGAGCCGAGCTGGTCGTAGTAGTAGTACTCGATGCCGGCGCCGGGGAAGAAACTGTCGAAGCCTTCGAAGTATTCGTGGGTGGCGCCGGGGCCGCCGTGCAGCAGCAGGACTTTCAGTGTGGGGTTGTTGCCGACGCGTTTGGTCCAGACGCGGAAATCACCTTTGGGCGTGGTGATCGGGATCATTTTCACGCCACCGCCGAGCACGTCGTCGCGGCCACTGTTGTCGAAATAACTGGTGGCGGGCGTGGAGCCGGATGTGGTGTCGTGTGTGTCGGCATGGGCCGCAGCAGCGACGGCCAGCAGGCTGGACAGCAGCAGGATGCGAAGGTGCTTCACCGTATTCCCCTTTCACGATGGCAGAACCCTACTATGCGTGGCTGGATGAGTGCGGGCAACTGCTGCTGGACGGGGCGGGCGGTCACGGCATGCGGACGGTTGCAGCAGCCATGGCCGCTGCAACCGTAATGAATTCTCCTGCAGCCTGTTGCGGTACTCAGATGGCGCCGGCCAGCTCATCCATGTGTTCCAGACAGAACTGCACGTGCTCCCTGGTGACGCCCATGCGGTCAACCTGCTCCCATCCCTGTTCGCCTTCGGCGAGGATGACCGCGGCGGCCATGTAGCTGTTGGCGAAGGCGATGTTGGCCAGCACGTACTGGCGGGGGTTGAACCCGTGGCGGCGCAGGATGGCGACCACGGAAGGCAGGGCTTCCACTTCGGCAACCATGCTGTCGACGGAGCGTGGTTTGCCGTCCTTGCCGAGCAGATAGAACAGGCTGTCCTGACCGTCGATGGCGTTCTTGGCCTCGTTGGTGGCGGCGATGATCCGTTGCAGCAAGTCCGTATCGAAAACCACGGCGTGCACGGCGGGGGTGTCTCGTGGTTGCTCCATGCCGGCGCGAGCCGGGCTGGTGGTGATGGACAGCATGAGGACGAGTGCGCTCAGCCCGAGCTGAAGGCGGGTGGCCATGCGGGATGTGTTCATGAAAGTTTCTCCAAGCCGAGAAGGTGGGTTGAGGCCGGCCGCATCGGCGTGATGGCGACGAGCCTCGCATGGGATGAAATCCCCTTCCGCCATGGGCGGAAGGGGATTGGCGCTTACAGGCCGAAGCCCACGCCGACGGTGCCGCTGCGCTCGTCGCTGCCGGCCAGAGCCGCGCCGGCGGTCAGTACAAGCCGCGGCGAGAAGGCATGCTGCACGCCGAGCGAGATCGCTGCCTCGCCGTGGTAGCTGCCCATGGCCATGCCGATGCGGGTAGTGCTTTCCTGCACTGCGGAGACACTGGCGGCCATGCCGACCAGGGCCGCGCTGAGTGCGCCGCTGCGGTTGATCTTCTGGTTCTGCCGGATGAAGCGTTCTTCGACGCTGGAGCGGAACTGGTTGAAGTCGATGCCGGCAATGGCACTGATCTGCTGATCGGTGTAGGCCTTGGCCGAGGCCAGTGTGGCCTTGTCACCGGCATCGGCGTGGGCATTGGCGGTGTCGACGGCTGCCTGGGCCTGGTCGTCGGCGTAGGCACGCACTTCGATGTCGGCGGTATCGGCGTAATCCTTGGCCGTCTTCAGTGTCCTGGCATCGCCAGTGTCGCTGTAGGCGTTGGCCTGTTTGAGTACGGTGGCGTTGACGTCGGCGACCACGCTGTCGGTGTAGGCGTTGGCTGCCTTGACGGTGGCCTTGTCACCGGCATCGGCATAAGCCTGCACGTCGTCCATGTTGGCGTCGCCACCACCGCTGCCCATGCCTGCCACGGCGGCGTTGAGCTGGCGCAGGTTTACCGCATCGGTGTCGGCGGTGCCGTCGGCGACGAAGGTGATCTGGCGTTCGCTGCCGGTGCTGCCTACCGAGACGCTGTCGGCACGGTCGGCAATCGAGCCGCTGCCCAGCGCCACCGCATTGTCGATGTCGGCGGCGACGGTGGCGCCGCTGCCGATGGCGGTGGCGTTGACACCCAGTGCCTGTGCACCGCTGCCGAAGGCGGATGACAGGGAGCCGGCTGCGGTGGTCAGTTCGTTGGCGTCGGCCACACCGTCCTCGTTGCCATCGAGCCAGCCGCCGATGGCAATGGCGTAGTCACCGCTGGCTACGCTGTGGCTGCCGCCAGCCAGGGTGTTGATGCCGGATGCGGAGGCCAGGTAGCCGAGTGCAGTGCTTTCGCTGCCGCTGGCGCTGGCCTGGGCACCGAAGGCGCTGCCGTGGATACCACTGGCGCTGGCCTGACTGCCGGTGGCGGTGGCGTAGTCGGCGCTGGCGCTGGCCAGTGCACCGAAGGCGGTGCTCTGTGAACCACTGGCTACGCTGCTCTCGCCGGCACTGATGGAGGATGCGCCGCTGGCTTCGGCTTCGGTACCCAGCGCCACGGCGCTCTCACCCACGAGGCTGATCAGTGAGCCGATGCCGATGCCGTTGAGGCCATCGACCACGTTGTTGTAACCCAGTGCCACGCTGCGGTCGCCGTTTGCCGCCATGTGTCCGATGGCGTCACCGCTGCCGATCGCCACGGCATGTTCACCGCTGGCCTGGGTGCTGGCGCCGATCGCCATGGCGAACTCGCCAAGGGCCTGGCTGCTGTCGCCGATGGCGATGGCCTGGCTGCCGAAGAGGCTGAGATCGCTGTTCTGGCCGCCGGCCACGGCATTGCTGCCGATGGCGATGCTGTTGTCTCCGTATGCGGTCGAGTAGCTGCCCTGGGCGATCGCGCTGTCGCCGGCGGTATGGCTGTAGCTGCCGACGGCCAGGCTGCTGTCGCTGCCGGCGTGGCTGCTGTTGCCCAGAGCGGTGCTGTTGGCCCCTTCGGCGTGGCTGTCCGCGCCTGCCGCGACGCTGCCGCCGCCGCTGCTGGCGGTGCCGCCCTCGGCCAGTGCGCCGGCACCGATCGCGACGCTGCGCTGGACCTCGGCATGGCTGCCGTATCCCAGTGCGACGGCATCGTTGCCGCTGGCGCTGCTTTCATAGCCGACAGCCAAGGCGTAGTCGCCATCGGCGTTGCTCTGTTCTCCGCAGGCGAGGGCGTTGTCGCCATTGGCCGAGCTGCCGGCACTGATGGCGGGAACGGGATTGCCGGTGTCGTCGAGCAACTGGCAGGTGCTGCCGGCATGTGCGGCCAGCGGGGCACCCAGAGCCAGCAGCAGGGCAAGGCCCAGGTGGTGACGGTTGGGCAGGCGGGTGGAGGTGATGTGCTTGGACATGATCGATTCCTCTTGAATGCTTGGTATGTCGTGGACGGTGGGCGTGCTCAGAAGCCGGCGCCCAGGCCGAGGCTGATGCTGTTGTTGTCGCCGCCGGCGAGGCCGGCGCCGAGAGTCAGGTCGATCTTTGGCGTGAATGCGTGCTGGATGCCCAGCGCCAAGGCGGACTCGCCGTGATAGGTGCCCAGTGCTGCACCAAGCCGGGTGCGACTGGCGTGTGCGGCGGCGGCGCTGGAGACCATGCCGGCCATCGCGGCGCCGAGCGCACCCGTGCGGTTGATCTTGCGGTTGTGCTGGATGAAGCGCTGGTCCACTTCGTGGCGGAAGCTGTCGAAGTCGACGCCCGCGATCTCGCTGATGCGGCGGTCGGTATAGGCACGAGCATCGCCAAGGGTGGCCTTGTCGTTGGCATCGGCATAGTTCTGTGCGGTGGCCAGCGCGGCCTTGGTCTGTTCGTCGATGTGCGTGCGATTGGTCTTGTCGCCGTTGTCGGCATGGGCTTTGGCCGTGTTCAGGGCAGTCTTGTCGCCGCTGTCGGCATGGGCTCCGGCATTTGCCAGGATGCTGGCGTCGGCTCCCATCACCGTGTCATCGGTGTACTGCCTGGCACTGGCCAACACGGCTTTGTCGCCGGCATCGACATAGGCCTTGGCGTCATCAAGATTGGCGTCGCCACCCCCGTCGCCGCCGCCGGATGCCGTGGCTGCCTGCAGCTGACGCAGGTTGATGGCGTCGGTGTCGGTACTGGCGTCGGCGACATGGGTGATCTGGCGCAACATGTCGATGTTGCCCACTGCAACGCTGCCGGATCGGTCGGGCGCGGCGGCATAGCCCAGCGCCACGGCGTTGGAGACCGGGTAGCTGCTGTTGGTGGAGGCGCCGAGCAGGGTGATGTCGTCGGCTTCGGACTGGGCATTGGCTCCCAGTACCGTGGCCCGTTCGCCGGTGCCGCCGGCCAGTGCCGCAGCGACCGCACCGGCACCGCTGCCGCCGTCATGCCACACGCCGAGCACGCTGCTGGCATTGCCGCCGCGGGCCTGCGTGCCGGCGATGAAGTTGTGCATGCCTCCAGCCGACGCTTCTGCCTGGTGGCCCAGCACGGTGTTCTCGCCGGTGCCGGCGCTGGCATACGAGCCCAGTGCGCTGTCGTGGGCATCACCGGCATGGCTTTCCTGGCCGATGGCGGTACCGTTGATGCCGCTCTCGGCGAAGTAGCCCAGAGCACTGGCGTTGTTGCCACTGCTACCGGCCCATGCGCCAAGTGCGATGGCGTCGCGGCTGTCGCTGCCGCTGACTGAGCTCTTGAAGCCGATGGCCACGCTGTGGTCGGCGCTGGCACCGGACTGTTCACCGATCGATATCGAAGACGCTTCGCCGGCATTGCCCATGATGTTGACGCTGAACTGGCCAGTACTGTTGCCGCTGGCGATTCCTGTGGCGTTGTCGTCGCCGTCGAAGCTGGCCAGACTCAGCGCACCGTTGCCGCGGGCCTTGGCGCTGTAGCCGATGGCGATGGCGTAGATGCCGTTGCCATCGAAGGTCCCGGCCACGGTGTCGTAGGCGCCGATGGCAATGCTGTCGGGAGCGTAGGTGGTGGCGGTGTAGCCGATGGCGGTGCCATTGGCGCCGGCAACGTAGGCGCTGGTGCCCAAGGCGATGCCGTACTGCCCGTACATGGCCGAGCCGGTTGAGGGGGCAAGAGTCCGGCTGTAGCTGCCGATGGCCAGGCTCTGGCCACCATCAGCCTTGCTGGAATACCCGATAGCGGTGTTGTACGCATTGCTGCTGTTGGATGGTGTATCGCGTCCTTCGGCGTGGCTGTAGCTGCCGATGGCCACGCTGTAGTTGCCCAGCGACTGGCTGTTGCGGCCGGCAGCGAAGGCGCGCTGGCCGTGGCTGGTGGGGCCATCGGGGTCGTCGTTGTCGAGGATACCGGCCTGGCTGCCGTAGCCCAGCGCAGTGGCGCCATCCATGACCGTGGTGGCACCGTCACCACAGGCCAGCGAGACGGCTCCGTCGGCGGTGGCGGTGACGGGAACCGGGTTGCCGCTGTCGTCGAGCAGCTGGCAGGTGTCGCCGGCGTGGGCGGCCAGCGGTGCGCCGAGCGCCAGCAGCAGCGCAAGGCAAAGGTGTCGCCGTCGCGATGGTGCGACGGGGTGATGATGGACAAGCATGGGTACTTCCTCCTGATTGCAATGGCAGGTTTTCGCTCCAAGCCGCTTTCAGAAATCGCTCCGTTCGGGCGGGTGCGAATCTCCCCTGAGAAAACCGGCTGCAAGTGCGAGGGGGCGGAACTGGAGTGCCGCCCCCTCGCGGCGGCGGCGGGGGCTTGGAAACCCGCCGCCGCCGTGTGTCGCCAGGCAACCACCGGACGACACCGGGCCATTGCAACGAGCTGCCGTTGACGAATCTTCAGCAGCTTCTGATGGAGGGGTTAGGAAGTTTTATTTGTCTTTCAAATCATTGAGTTGCGGTGTGGTTTTGGCATGCTTGGAAGAACTTCCTGCGGGCGCGGAAGATATCTCGTGAGGATTCCAGTACCCGTGCCATGGCTCGTAGTCGATGCGGTGTGCGCTGCCTCGCGGGTCGCTGAGCTGGAACCCGCAGGCTGCGCCGTGGTGTTGCAGCCAGGTGAAGGCGGGAGAGTGTTCGAAGCCGGTTTCGAGCACGGCATGGCCCGATGTGACCAGGTCGACTGCGTGCCCGGAAGGGTGCTGGCCGTGGTTCGGAGTGGCATTGCCCCGGAGGGTTTTCTCCATGCGCAGGCCATGCTCGGGTTTGCGCCGCACAATGTCCTGCTGGCAGGCACCCGGCCACGTCGAGCCATGGCACGCGGCCGTGGGAAGCAATCTTGAAGTACGGCTCAGGAAGGCTTATGAGCCTTCACGCATTGCGTGATGGTGGGTGCCATCGGGCCTGTTTTCCGGTGAACCGGCGTGATCGAGGTTCAAACCGGCACGTGTCAGGACGGCTGTGGTGTCTTCGCGCATGCCGGCCAGGCGTGTTTCGGCACGCTGCCGGGCGGTGTTGTCGTTGCGGCGCGACGCCCATTGGGCGTACAGGCGCAGGGTGTCGGCGGAAACATCGGGATCGTCGGGGTTGAAGTCGCGAAGGTATGTCCCGGCAAGTTCGTCGTCACGCATCACCAACGCGATGCGCAAGGCTGCCTGGTGAAGGAGGTCGGATTGCATGCCGCGTGTTGTGGCAGCGGCATCGAGGGATTTGCGCACGCCATCTGGATCGTTGTCGGCTGCGGCGGCCAGGGCATGCGTGATCCGTTGCATGAACAGGAGACTGGAAGGATCGTTCGCCCTGCTTGTCAGTTCGTCCACCCGATGACGGGTGCCGGTCACGCTTCCAGCGTCTGCGGAAAGGGCGATGAAGGCTTCCATGAGAAGGTCGGGCAGGATATCGGAGGGATCCGGCGAGGGGCCGGCCAGTGCGATGGCTTCGCGTGCGGTTTCCAGTGCTGCCCGGGTGTCTCCGGCGAAATACTCGCCACCGGCGCGGAGGCCAAGCATCCGCGCATCCATGAACGAATTGTCATGGGTGCGGGCCAGTTGGATCACGCTGTCGATGAGCGGACGGATTTCCGGATACATGCCTTTGTCGTAAAGCAGGCCGGCCATCAGATTGCCGGCTGCGAGCTGGAGGGCCGTGTCGTGGTGTTTCCCGCTGGATGTCCATGTTTCGGCCAGTAGTGGCAGAGCTTCCATGGGGCGTTCGTTTTCCAGCAGTGCATAGGCCAGGTTGAAACGGGCGATGTCGCTGCCGCGACGATTGCCCAGTGCTTCGTCGGCAGCCAGTTCGGCACGTGCGGCGGTGATGCCGGCGTTTGCGTCCTGCTTCGCGGCGGCGATGAAGCTCATGGTGTTATGGAGATGGGGCTGCAATGACCGCAGCGTGCTCGCCTCGATCAGGGTGCGTGCCTGCCCGTATTGCTCCAGTGCCTGATCGATGTGTTTCATGCGTGCGTGGATGCTGGCGAGAGTAAGCAGGCTGCCGGCAACGAGTCTGTCGTCACCGGTTTTTCTTGCCGCGGCGACGGCTTGCGTACCGAGCTCCAGCGCCTTGGCATCCTCGTGCCGGTTGATGGCCTGGGTGGTCTGGTCGGCCAGTACCCAGGCAGTGATGAGTGGCTGGTCAAGGCGGCGGGCATCTGCCAGCAAGGAGGTGTAGCCGGCGTCGGCTTCGTGCGGCTGATCGGTATTGTCCTGCGCTCTGGCCAACAGGAACCGGGCGGGAAGGAATCGGGCGTCACCCTGGGCGACCAGGGTGAAATGAGGTTTGGCCTCTTGCCAGTTGCCCTGCGTGGCAAGGTCGATGCCGCGGGCGAAGGTCTCGGCCAGGTAGGCATCGTGCGGGGTGTCCTCGAACAGCGGTTTGACGGGAGGAGCCAGTTTCAGTACCTGGCGCAGGCGCGAGACTGCGGACAGGCTGGCTGAACCTGTGTCGCTGCCGGTGACGATCAGGTCGGAGCTGCTGTCTGGCTGGCCGGTGTCGACATGCAGGGCCAGTTGATGGAGCTTGCCGACGGTGATGGAGAGTTCACCGCTGATCAGGGTGTCCGCACCAGTGACGTAGCGGATGTGTTCGGCTTGGCTGCGCCCTTCCGGTGGGGTGAAGTTCTGGATTCGTGCCACTTGCAGCGGGTCGACCACGTCGAGGTCGGGGCTGTCGCCGAGCAGGCTGGCGATCAGGCCAGGCAGGCCGCGGGCAGTCCAGTCGAGTGAGGCATCGCCAGTATTGTTGGTTATCGGCAGGATGGCCACGCGCGGTTTCGGTGGTACGGGCGGAGCGAAGCTGCGAGGGATGAACCATGCAGCCAGCAGGCCGGCAAGGAGCAGGGCGGCCAGCCCGGCACGCGGACGCCAGCGGGATGGCATCGCCGGCTTGGTGGTGTCCACGGTTGGCCGGGGCACGTCGCTTGTTGCGGTAGCGGTCCCGATGGTCACCGGTGCTGCCCATTGCAGGCCGCGGCCGTATACGGTGCGGATCATCGACTGGTGGTCGCCATCGTCGCCGAGGGCACGGCGGGCTTTGTAGAGCAACTGGCTGAGCGCGGCGTCAGTGACCGGGCGGTGTCCCCACAGCGCGTTGACGATTTCCTGCTTGTCCAGGGCATGGTCGCGGTTTTCGACCAGCAGCAGGATCAGGTCGAGGACCTTGGCCTCGAGTTCAATCCGCTGGTTGCCATGCAACAGCAGGCGTGATGCGGGAAGAATGGTGAATGTGCCGCAGCGATAGGCTGTGGCATCTGCGTCGGTTGGTGGCGATGCTTCCCGCATGTCCTCCCCCTTTTCCCTGTCCGGATCGCCATATTGCGCCGGAGCAGAGGTGAGGGCCAGTGTGTGGGCGTCTGCTGTCGTGGTTGTGGCGTATGGAGCGGTGTGTGGATCATGGCAGGCGCGGGTGTGCCGGATCAGAAGGTGATGTCGGCCAGTGCGTCCAGCGTGGCTTGGCGCAACTGGGCTTCGCGTGCGGCGGCGCGTTCGCGGGTGGCCTGGTCGCCGTGTCTGTCCGCCCATTCGCTGATTTGGCGCAGGCGGGTGACGTCGGTTTCCTTGTCGGGATCGGCGTCGCGCAGACCGAATGCGGCGATGGCGGCGTCGTCGGTCTGCAGTGCGATGTGCAGGGCGATCTGCCGCAGCGAGTCTTGTTCCGTGACGCTGTGGGCCAGGCTGGCGGCGGTTTCGAGGGCGGCCAGTGCGGCAGGCAGGTCGCCGGCGGCGGCAGCGGTCATGGCCAGCACCTGCTGTCGCGGAAAACGCTGGGCGGGAGTGGCGTCATCGTCGACGAGAGTCGCGATGCGCTGGTTGATCGCGGCCAGGGCTGAGGGTTCGGCGATGTAGGCGATGTAGGCTTCGTTGAGCAGGGCGCTCGACATGCCGTTGGGGTTGTTGGCGGCATCGATCAGGGCGCTGGCTTCGCGGGCAGTGCGCAGCGCCTGTACCGGGTTCCCGTCCAGTTCGATCCCGGCACGGAAGGCTAGGGCCAAGGAGCGCAGGTTGCGATCGTCCAGACGGCGGGCTTCTTCCATCAGGATGTCGTTGATGGTTGTGGCGTGGTCATCCAGACCGGCGGCCGAAAGCTGGTGGGCCAGCGAGCTGCCGGCCAGTGACTGCATCTGATGGCTCTTGTGTTCGCGTGCCCAGTGCCATACCCGGGCCCACAGCGGCAGTGCCTCGATGTCCCGGCCCTGGCCGTTCATCGCATAGGCAATGTTGAGGATCGCTCCCATGCTGTTGTGCTCGTCGCCGAGCGCCTCGTTGGCGGCGAGACCGGCACGGGCGGCGGCTTCCAGTGCCACGAAGTCGCGGCGGCTGTTGGCGATGAAGATCGCCGAGTTGTGCAGATGCGGTTCCAACTGGTGCAGACCGTTTTTCTCGATCAGTTCCCGTGCGACCTGCCATTCGCGTTCGGCGGCGTCGAGCTGGTGCAGGCTGGCCTGGGCCTTGGTCGCACCCAGTGCGATGGCGGCCAGGGCCTCGGGGCGATTGGCCTGTTCGGCGTAGGGACGGGCCCGGTCGAGTAGGGTCAGGGCGTCGGCGTAGGCGTGGCGTTGCTGGGCGAGATAGGCCTGTTCATCCAGAGCCAGTGCGGCCATGGCGGGTTGTTTCTGGTTGACGGCGTCATTGAAAAGCCTGCGCAGCGTGGTCGTGGCGTCAGTGTGTTGATCGGTGCGCAGCTGTGCCCGTGCCAACTGGTAGCGGCCTGGCAGGAAATCGGGCTCGCCCTCGACGACCAGTGCGAAGTGCAATTGTGCGGCTTGCGAATCGCCGTGTGCGGCCATGTCGATGCCGCGGGCGAAGGTTTCGGCGAGGTAGGCATCCTTCGGCTTGTTCGACAGGGTGGTGCTGGCTGGTGGCTCCAGTGCAAGTGCATGACGCAGCCGCGGCATGGCGGCGAGTGCGATCGCACTCGGATCGCCGCCGGTGATGACAATGTCGGATGCATCCTCCGGACGGCCTTCGTCGAGGTGCAGGGTCAACTGGTAGAGGTTGTCGGTCAGTTTCTCCAGCTTGCCGTCGATCAGCAGGTTGGCACGGGTGATGTAGCGGATCTGCTCGGCCTGGCTGCGACCCTGGGACGGTGCGATGCCCGAGGCGCGGCCGGCTTGCAGGGGGTCGACCACGTCAAGCCCGGAGTTTCCATCCAGCAGGCTGGCGATCAGGCCGGGCAGGCCGCGGGCGGTCCAGTCCAGCGAGGCGTCGCCGGTGTCGTTGGTCATCGGCAGAATTGCCACGCGCGGTGGCGGCGATACCGGTGGAGCGAAACTGCGCGGGATGAACCACAGCGCCAGCAGCAGTCCGGCCACGGCCAGCATACCGGCGGCAAGCCGGCGGTGCCGGCGCCTCAGTGGAACAGGGGTAGGCTCATCGGTGATCGCAGGTGCCGGCGAGGGCTCGCGGTCCGGCGTGGTGTCCGGCGTGGCGGTTGGAGTGGTAGCCGTCATGGCCGCTTCCGCCGGCTCCTCGACAACCGGTGCCACCCATTGCGGCCCGCGACCATAGACGGTGCGGATCACGTCCTGCCGTTCGCCGTCGTCGTCGAGCGCGCGGCGGGCCTTGTACAGCAGTTGGCTGAGCGCGGTGTCGGTGACCGGCCGCTGGCCCCACAGGGCGTCGATGACTTCCTGTTTGCTCAGCGCACGGTTGCGGTTTTCGACCAGCAACAGGATGAGGTCGAACACTTTTGCCTCGAGGTCGACCCTGTCACCGTCACGGAACAGCCGCCGCTCCGCGGGTGAGATGGTGTAGACCCCGCACCGGTAGACGATGCCGTGTTCGATGTCCTGCATGACCCCTTCCTTTTGTCACGAAGGATGCATGGGCTGGGACGGGGCACCCTTCGATCGACAGAAGAGGATATGTACCACAAACCTGTTTTTTGTTGAGCGGCCTGCGCTTGACGTGGCGGGCGCGGGTCAACGTGGCACGCGGAAGCCACCGGGGACGCCGTGCGGGCTGAGCGTGAGTTGCCAGAGCTGGTCGCGGCGGCTGCGGAATACCGCGGCGGAGACGGCCAGGTAATAGCGCCACATGCGGCGGAAGCGCTCGTCGTAGCTGGGGGGCAGGCTGTCCCAGGCGGCTTCGATGTTGTCGCGCCAGGCCATCAGGGTGCGGTCATAGTCGGCGCCGAAGTTGTGCCAGTCTTCGACCACGAACAGGCCTTCCAGCGCGCTGGCGACCTGGCTGGCGGCGGGGATCATCGAGTTGGGGAAGATGTATTTCTCGATCCACGGATCGGGTTGGGCCGGGGCGCTGTTGCTGCCGATGCAGTGCAGCAGGGTGAGGCCGTCGTCTTTCAGGACCCGCCGCACGGTTTCGAAGTAGGCGCGGTAGTTGCGGCCACCGACATGCTCGAACATGCCCAGCGAGTAGACCGCATCGAATTGGTCGCTGACGTCGTGGTAGTCCTGCAGGCGGATCTCGACCGGCAGGCCGGCGCACAACTGGCGGGCGTATTCGGCCTGCTCCTGCGAGACGGTAATGCCGACGCCTTCGATGCCGTAGTGTTCGGCGGCATATTTCAACGCCTCGCCCCAGCCGCAGCCGATGTCGAGTACGCGCTGGCCGGTCTGCAGTTGCAGCTTGCGGCAGACCAGGTCGAGCTTGGCGGCCTGGGCATCGTCGAGGTTGCCGGCGCGGGCCCAGTAGCCGCAGGAGTAGACCATGCGCTTGCCCAGCATGGCCTGGAACAGGTCGTTGCCAAGGTCGTAGTGGGCCTTGCCGATCTCGAACGCGCGTTCGCCGCGCTGCAGATTGACGAAGCGTGCCTTGAGGTGGGCGAGCAGGGTGTCGAGGGTTTTCAATTCCTGATCGAGTCCCGCGCCGAGCAGCCGGGTGCACATCCCGGGCAGGTCGTCGGCGTCCCACCAGCCATCCATGTAGGCCTCGCCCAGGCCCAGCGAGCCGTGGGCGAACACGCGTGCGTACAGGCGTTCGTCGTGGACTTGCAGGTCGGTCGGCGCGTTGCCGTTGATGTGGATGCCGGCGTGTTCGAGCAGTTCGCCGGCTCGGTTTTTCAGGTTGTCCTGGCTCATGCGTGTCCTCGCTGTGTGTCGTGCGATGGTTCTTGCCCGCCGGTTGCCGGGCTCATGCGCCCCCCTTGTCAGGGTCGCAGCATGCCCCGGACGAGGACGATGCCGAGCAGGATCATCGCCAGCGAGCCGGTGACATGTATCGCGGTGTGGCCGGCGAACCACAGGTACTGCTGGCGCAGCAACAGCGTGCTCGACTCGGCCGAGAAGGTGGAGAACGTGGTCAGGCCGCCGAGGAAGCCGGTGAATATCAGCAGTCGCAGTTCCGGCGACAGGGCCTGGAAATGGTCGAACAGTGCCATCGCGAAGCCCATCATCAGGCCACCGGCGAGGTTGGCCGCCAGCGTGCCCAGCGGCAGGGAGGGGAAGATCGGGTTGAGCAGGATGCCCAGGCCCCAACGCAGCCAGCAGCCGATGGCGCCGCCGATGCCTATTGCCATGAATCCGGTGAAACCCACGAGCGCGTCTCCTGACAAGTGAAGTGTCCGGTTTCCGCGGTGGCAGGCACGCCTGCGCCGCCGGGAACCGGTGGTGCAGGCATCATCAGCCTCGTCGACAGGCGCGAGGCGGTTTGCCGTGCGTGGTGTTCGCGCGGCGGGAGGCATGCCATCTCCCGGGTGGGCCATCCTAGTCGATCCGCCGGCCCCGTCGTCAAGCGTGCCGGCGGCTATACTGGAAAACCCCGCGCAGATTCAACACGCCCGCATGTCTCCAGTCCACCGTCCCGTACGGCGCAGCTTGCCGTGGCTGCTGGCCGCGTTGTCGATGATCGGCCCGTTTTCGATCGATGCCGTGTTTCCGGCGTTTCCGCTGATCGGCGACGACTTCGCAGTGGACGACACCGCCCTGCAGCAACTGATCAGTGTGTATCTGGCCACCTATGCGGTGATGAGCCTGTTCCATGGCGCGATCTCGGATGCGATCGGACGCAAGCCGGTGATGATCGCGGGCATGCTGGTGTATGCGCTGGCCTCGGTAGGCGCGGCGATGTCCACCTCGTTTGCACTGTTGCTGGCCTGCCGAGCCCTGCAGGGCGCCAGCGCCGGCGCGGGGCTGGTGGTGGGGCGCGCGGTGATCCGCGACAGTCTCGAGGGACCGGCCGCGCAGCGGCTGATGTCGCAGGTGATGATGATCTTCGGTGTGGCGCCGGTCATCGCGCCGATGGTGGGTGCGGAGTTGCTGCCACTGGGCGGTTGGCACGGCATTTTCTGGGTGCTGAGCGTGGCCTCCGTGCTGCTTGCGTTCGCGCTGGTGATGTTTCTGGACGAAACCCATCCACCGGCACGACGTACCCGTTTTGCGCCACGGCCGTTGCTGGCCAGCTACGTGTCCTTCAGCCGCGATCTCCCGTTCTGGCCGTTGCTGGTGGCCAGCTCGGTCAATTTCGCGGGGTTGTTCCTGTACATCGCCTCGGCACCGCGCATCGTGCGGGATTTGCTGCATCTGTCAGCCGACGGTTTTCCCTGGCTGTTCGTGCCGGTGGTGACGGGAATGATCGGTGGTGCCTGGCTGTCGGGGCGATTGGCGACCCGGCGCAGCGCGGGGTTTGCGGTGAATCTGGGTTATGCCGCGATGTTGCTGGCGTGTACGTTGCACCTGCTGCTGTCGCTGCTGTTTGCCGCGCCGCAGCTGCCCTGGTCGATGCTGCCGCTGGTGCTGCATGGCGTCGGCGTGCAGTTGGCCTTCCCGACCCTGACGCTGCTGTTGCTGGATCGTTTCCCGGATCGCCGCGGCGGCATCTCGTCGGTACAGGCTTTCGCCAGCCTGCTGCTCAGCAGTGTGGTGGCTGGCGTGATATCGCCCTTGCTGTCGGTGAACATGTTCCATCTGGCGCTGGGCGCGTCCGCGCTGACCGTGACCGGTGCGCTGGCCTGGTGGTGGTATCACGGCGTCACGCGCCGTCCGCTGGACCATCCGCTGACCGACGCTGACCCGGCAACCCCGTTGCAGGCCGGAATCAGCGAGCCGCATTAGGCTGGCATCAGGCCGGCTTGTCGTTGCCGGGGATGATCGCGTCCTGACCGACCTGCACGGTGTTACCGGCCAATGCCTGCGTCAGCGAGGTTGGCCGGTAGGTCGCGTCGGCGAGCCAGCGGCGCCAGACCGAATCGTCCACTTTTTCATTGACGCCGTTGCCAAGCGTCCGCTCGAACGGTGGCCTGAATACCTTGTACAGGCCGTACATGAATTCGGCGTACGAGTCGCGCGGCACGCCCATGAAGGCATCGGCGGCTGGTTCCACCGGGGTGTCACAGGCCAGACCGGCGGCGATGGCCTTGCGTTGCAGCCACGCCAGTGGCAGGTCGGGCAGCGGATCGGGCTTGCGGCCGGCGCCATCGCAGTCGTTGCCGCCGCCCACGTCGGAGTGCGAGCCGATGAACCAGCGTTGCTCGATGTCGATCTGCTCCGGCTTCTTCGAGGTCGGGGTTTCGCCGGGTTTCAACGAATAGGGGGTGCGCGTCCATATCGCCGGGGCGAAGTCCTTCCGGTGCTCGTCCAGAGCCAGTGCCTGGCAGGCGTATTTGACGATGCGGCTCAGCTCGGTGTCGTGGAACCGGTAGCGCGAGCGGGCGAACGGGAACCATGACGCCGTGTCGGGGATACCGAGTGCGCCGACGGTGTCCCACACGCCGATGAACTGGATGCCGGTCTCGACCGAGTGGCGGTTGCGGAAATCCACGGCAGTCGGGTCACCGGGTTTGCTGGCGGTATCCCGGTAGAAGTCGTAGGCATGGGACAGGCGGGATGATTCGACTTTGCCGTCGGCATCGCGGCGGAGCAGGCCGCATTTGCGGATCATTCCGGCCAGACTGCGTGCGGTATAGGCGCCGCGGCTGAAGCCGAACAGGTAGATATCGTCATCCGGTTGCCGGGTTTCGCACAGCCAGCGGTAACCATCACGCACATTGTCGGACAGCCCGTAGCCGAAGGCACCGCCCAGCAGGTGGGACAGCCCGCGTGACACGCCGACCCCGGGGATGTAGTTGATCAGTTGCTCGACACCATCGGCGTCGCGCGGCGCGATCGTGCGGCGCATGCGTTCGACATTGGTGTTCGATTCGGGTTTGTTCCACGTGCCGTCGAACAGCAGCACGAGCCTGCGCTTGGCCATGGTGGTGCTCCCGCAGAAGGGCGCTGCCGGTGGCGGCAGCGTATCCGGGGATTATGGACCATGCACTCCGGTGGTCTGGCTGGCTGCTGCAGGCACCCGCGCTCCGGCGAGTTCGTGCGGCAGACCACGGGCCGCAAGGAAGGCGCGGGCATTCTCGGCATCACGCTCGAACCAGGCGCGGGTGGAGCCCAGCCGGAACGAATAGCCCCATGCGTCCATGTCCTTCATCAGCCGGGCATGGCCGACACCGGGCAGCTCGTCGGCCAGCACGATCTGCAGGTAGCAGGTGGCGTCCTCCTCCTCGATCGAGTCGGTGGCGTCGGTATGGACCGCGGGGCGTTTTTCCGGCGGCAACACGATGAGGTGGCCGGCCTCGTGAAGCAGCGAATGGACTGGCGTGTCGTCGCGGGCATAGACGCAGGTGCCGATGATGCCGGCTTCCTCGTCGCCCCAGAAACTGCCGGGAATCGGCTTGCCGGCGGGCACGCGCTGCAGCCGCAGGCCGAAGCGGGCGAGCAGGGCGGCCGCTGCGTCGAATCCGATCTGGTGGAGCCGCATGACGGTGCTGGCAGGATCGCCCGGTTCAGGCCGGGGGGGAGTGTCGGGGTGCATGGCGTGCGCAGGCGCCGGTGGGAGTGAAAGGGGCGGGCGGCTCGGGGCCGCCCGCGGGATGGGGCTGGAACGGCGGCTTCAGTTGGCCTGGCTTCCGGCACCCTTGCTGTTTTCCGGCAGGGTGACCGACAGCTCGAGGATCTCGTGGCCACTGTCACGCTCGACGTTGATGTTGATCGCGTCGATGTCGACGTGGATGTACTTCTTGATCACATCGAGCAATTCGTTGCGCATCATCGGCAGGTAGTCGGGTGCGTCACGGGTGGAACGCTCCTGCGCCACGATGATGCGCAGGCGTTCACGCGCCACGCTGGCGGTGGCCTCGGGCTTGCGCCTCAGGAAATCGAGAATACCCATCGTGATCAGCCTCCGAACACGCGCTGGAGAAAGCCCTTCTTGGGCGCATCGATGAAGCGCAATGGACGCTCTTCGCCAAGGATGCGGGCGACCATGTCGCTGTAGGCCTGGCCGGCCTGCGAATTGGCGTCGACGATGACCGGGATGCCGTTGTTGGAGGAGGTCAGCACGTTTTCCGACTCGGGGATCACGCCGACCACCTTGATGCCGAGGATTTCCTCGACGTCCTTGACGCTGAGCATTTCCCCGATCGCCACCCGCGAGGGGTTGTAGCGGGTCAGCAGCAGGTGCTGGGCGACCGGCCCCTGGCCTTTCTCGGCGCGCCGGGTCTTGCTGGAGAGCAGGCCGAGGATGCGGTCCGAGTCGCGCACCGAGGACACTTCCGGGTTGACCACCACCACCGCGTGGTCGGCGAAGTACATTGCCAGGTGGGCGCCTTTCTCGATGCCGGCAGGCGAGTCGCAGACGACGTAGTCGAAGCCGTCGGCGGACAGCTCGTCGAGCACCTTCTCGACGCCTTCCTGGGTCAGCGCGTCCTTGTCGCGGGTCTGGCTGGCGGCCAGCACGAACAGGTTGTCGTAGCGTTTGTCCTTGATCAACGACTGCTTCAGCGTGGACTCGCCGTGCACGACGTTGACGAAGTCGTACACCACGCGGCGTTCGCAGCCCATGATCAGGTCGAGGTTGCGCAGGCCGACATCGAAGTCGATGACGGCGGTTTTCTTGCCGGCCATGGCCAGACCGGTGGCCAGCGAGGCACTGGTCGTCGTCTTGCCGACGCCGCCTTTGCCGGAGGTGACAACGATAATCTCAGCAGTCAAGGTTCCATCTCCGCATGATTGTTCTTGTTGTGGACGATCACAGTTTGGCGATCATCAGTTTTTCCCCCTCCAGCCAGCATTGCACGGACTGGCCTTCGAGGTTGTCAGGAATCTGTTCGAACACGCGATATTGCCCGGCGATCGCCACCAGTTCGGCGCGGAAGTCCGACACGAAAATGCGTGCCTTCTCGTCGCCCTGGGCACCGGCCATGGCACGGCCGCGCAGGCCGCCGTAGATGTGGATGTTGCCGTCGGCGATCACTTCGGAACCGTTGGCGACGGCGCCGACGACGACCAGATCGCGGTCGCGTGCATAGATCTGCTGCCCCGAGCGCACCGAGCCGATGTGGTGCTGGGCACCCAGCATGCTGCCGGATGCCGGCGCGGACAGGATCGGCTCGGGTGGTGCTGCCGGTGCGGGTTCGTTGCGCGGGGGCGGTGTACTGTCCTGTGCCGGCTCGTAGGCGGCACGGAACTTGGCGATCAGCGGCAGGCCCATGCGCTTGGCCAGCGCCTCGGTTTCGCTGGTGCCGTAGGCCAGCCCGACCGGCAACATGCCGGCGCTGCGCACGGCTTCGAGCAGGGCATCGACGGTGCCGTCATCGGGCAGGTCGAGCAGGTGGCTGAGATCCAGCACCACGGCGGCGCGGGCGAACATCTGCGGCGCGGCACGCACCCGCCGTTCCAGCTCCTCGCACAGGGCGGCGGCGTCGACCCGGCGCACGCGGACACACGCTATGCCGACCTGGCCGAAGCGCAGATCGCAGGCATCCTGGGTATCGGTTTTCACGTTCACTGACGCCGTTCTCCGGCAAGGCGACGCTGGCCGGGGGTGGTCGGGGCAGGGCGTTCGCGTTCGGCCAGCCAGGGCACGTCCGGCAGTCCACCGTGCTCGAGCCAGGTATCACGCACATAGGCGTAGCTGGGCAGGTCGCGTGCCAGCAGGCTGACCTGCGGGCCGTCCTCGCCCATGCGCTGCTGACCGACCTCCTGGAAGCCGTAGGTGCCGTGGAACAGCACCACAACATCGTCGCGTGGCTCCAGGAACACCTCGCAGGCGAGCAGCGGCACCCTCACTTCGGCGTAGCTGTGCACGTCGCAGTAGAAGATGCGGCCCAGGCCGTGGCGGCGATAGGCGTTGGCGATCACGATGCGGTCGATGTAGACGAACTGGGGATAGTGTCCGGCGAACCAGCGGTAGTTGGGGCTGTCGTACTCGCCGCCCTCGCGCAGGGCGATCAGGAAGCCGGCCAGATGGCCGTCGATCTCCGCCACGCGGAAATAATCGGCGTGCTCGAAGAAATAGCGCAATTGCGCTGCGCTGAGGGCGAGGATGGAGCGACCGGCAGCGTTGTTGAGCGCCAGGACGGCATCCAGTTCGTGCTCACGCACGTCGCGGATGGCAAGGGCCATTCGTTGCTCCGCAATGTATGGAATTCGTGGGGACAAGGCCGGATGCCCGGCCTCACACAATGATCCATTATGACATGTGACCGGCACCGGAACATGCGGCGGGAGCACATATAAAAGCTTCGTGAAGCGGGTGGAGTGGCCAGTTCCGGGTGGCATGACTTCCCGCGCATTGCGCGAATCGCCCGCAGCTTCAATGATGCACGGATGCACTGGTCATTTTTCAACCATATCCGCCTGCTTCGCTATGCCGGGTTGTTCACTTACCTGTCCGCAGGCACGCCGCTGGTGACCAACTGGGCCACCGAGCGGCTGGATCAGTTGCACCGCCCGAATTTCTCCCTGCTGCTGTGGACACTGTGCTACCTGGTATTCGGCCTGATGTACTGGCTGCTGACCAGTGATCTCGGCACGCGCCGCTATCCGGTACTGAAGCTGCTGGGGCTGGCGCTGATGACCGGGGCGGCGGTGGCGGTGGGCTGGTACAGCCACAGCGGCCTGTCGGCCATGCTGATGGTGGTTGCCTCACTGGTGCTGCCCTGGCTGCTGCCGTTCTGGCTGGCGGTGTTCTGGCTGGTGTTGCAGCACCTGAGCCTGGTGGCGGTTTTCGCCACGTTTCCCGAATACGACCACAGCATCGCGGTGGGCTTCATCCAGGCCAGCATCTATCTGGGTATTTCGGTGCTGGTGTTCGTGACCTCGACCGTGGCCAGCCAGCAGGCCGAGCAACGCGAGGCGCAGCGGCGGCTCAATTCCGAATTGCGCGCCACCCGTGCGCTGCTGGCCGAGTCCACCCGGATCGCCGAACGCATGCGCATCGCGCGTGACCTGCACGACCTGATCGGCCATCACCTGACCGCCTTGAGCCTCAATCTCGAGGTGGCCAGCCATCTGGTCAACGAGAATGCCAGCGCGCACGTGCGCAAGGCGCAGAACACCGCACGCGTGTTGCTGGCCGATGTGCGCGAGGTGGTCAGCGAATTGCGCCAGGATGACGCGATCGATCTGACCCAGGCGTTGCGCAGCCTCACCGAGGGCGTCCCCGGTCTGGATGTCCATGTCGTGATGCCGCCGCGTTTCAGCGTAGAGGACCCGCTGCGAGCGCAGGTATTGCTGCGCTGTGCGCAGGAGATCATCACCAATACCGCCCGGCATGCAGGCGCCCGCAACCTGTGGCTGAATTTTGCTTATGCCGGGGAGAGCCTGATCGGCCTGCATGCGCGTGACGACGGGCGCGGCGCCGAGAATATCCAGCCCGGCAACGGCTTGTCCGGCATGCGCGAGCGGCTGGCTGAATTCGGTGGCAGCGTGGCGCTGGACAGCAGCCCTGGCCGAGGCTTCGCGCTGACGGTCCGGCTGCCGTTGGGCGAGCACACGGCGCTGGCGCATGCGCCGACGCGGCTCGAACCGCCTGCGCTGGATGTGTCGTAATGTCGATTGCCCGCATCAACATGCAAAAATGCCCGGGAGTCGGCGGTGTTCCGTGCCGATTGCCGGCATCCTTTCCCGAGTCACGTCTGCCCGAGGATCAGCGATGATTTCCGTTTGTCTTGTCGACGACCAGAATCTGGTACGCCAGGGGGTGCGCTCACTGCTCGATCTGGCCGGGGATATCCGCGTGGTGGCCGAATGCGCCGACGGTGCACAGGCCGTGCAGGATATTCCCCGCATCAAGCCCGACGTGGTGCTGCTGGACATGCGCATGCCGAACATGAGCGGCCTCGATGTGCTGCATGCACTGTCGGCCCGCAACGAGTTGCCGCCGACGATCATCCTCACCACGTTCGACGACGACCAGCTCGTGCTGCAGGGGCTCAAGGCGGGCGCGCGCGGCTACCTGCTGAAGGACGTCTCGCTGGAGCAGCTGGTCGAAGCCGTGCGCACTGTGGCCGAGGGCGGTTCGCTGGTGGCACCGATGGTCACCCAGCGGCTGATGGCTGGGGTGGCGCGGATGCAGAACAACTTCACCAGTCTGGAGCAACCCGACCCGCTGACCGAGCGGGAGACCGAGATCCTGCGACTGCTTTCGGGCGGATACAGCAACAAGGAGATCGCCAACTCGCTGAAAGTCGCCGAGGGCACGGTGAAGAATCACGTGTCCAACATTCTGTCCAAGCTGGGGGTGCGCGACCGCACGCGAGCCGTGCTCAAGGCGCTGGAAATGGGCATCGTCTGATGTTGCAGTGCAGGAAGATATGGCGCGGGAATGGCGCTATGTCGCTGTTTGCGGACGATCGAAGAATGTTTTTGCAGTGGATAGCGTTCAGGCTCGCGAGCAAGTAACATCCCTGACTTCGGCGTTTGCCGACCCCCTGCCATGGCTGTCGGAACGAATCCCCGGGCGGGCCCGTGTGGACGGCTGGGGCAATATTTTCAGGTATGGCGTAAAGACGCTTCGGAGAACTCTGGAATGATGCGTGTCTTTGAATTTCTTGTTGCCTTGGTCATCGTGGTGGCGATCGGTGTCCTGGCTGCCGTGGTGATGCCGGGCAGCGGTCATGTGGAACGCCAGTTGGTCATCGGCAAGGACATGCGCCAGGTCTATGACATGGTCAACAACTTCCGCCGCCTGCCGGAATATTCGGTGCTGCGGTCGCTAGACCCCGGTGTCCAGTTCGAGTTTTCCGGCAAGGCCTATGGCCCGGGTGCCCAGGTCAGCTGGACCAGCACCGACGAGAAGCTCGGCAATGGTGGCCTGACCATCGCCAGCGCCACGCCGGAATTCGACGAGATCGACAGCAACACCAAGGAAGCCAGCGTTGTCTGGAACCTGGACAACAACTGGCGCGGCCTGGACAAGCACTTCACCCTCGACCTCGAGCGTCAGGGCAGCCGTGGCCAGCTGACCCAGGTGACCTGGGCGTATGACGTGTCCTACGGCTGGAACCTGGTCAACCGCTTCGCCAACCTCTACATCCATGGCGATCCCGACACATTCATCCAGTTCAGCCTCAACAACCTGCAGAACGTGCTGGCTGGCGTGCCCAACATCGATTACAGCCAGCTGATCCCGTACATCGAGCAGACCCAGCCGACGCCGGTGCTGCTGGTGTCCACCTCGATCCAGCGCAAGGACGGTATCGAGGCGGTGGAAGAGGCGGTGACCAAGGCGAGCGGGGAAATCCAGGCTGCGGCCAAGAAGCTCGGCGTCAACGTCACCGGCTCGCGGATTCTGATCACCACCAACTACGGCGACCAGAACTTCAGCTTCGACGTCGCGCTGCCGATCGATTCCAGCACGCTGACGATCAACGATCAGGAAGAGCAGCTGACCGCGGCCACGCCGCCGTCGCTGGAGCAGCAGATGGCAGCTCCGGCCGAGGCGAGCAGCGCCGCCGGGGCCGAGGGCACCGACGTGGCCATCGGCAGCCGTGACCGCTTTGGCCGCCTGATCGTGGATGACAACGTGCGCGCCACGCTGGCCTTCGGTGGTGCGGCCCTGCAGGGCGTGTGGAACGGCACTTTCGCCGGTGTGCCGCAGACCCGCGACATGCTCAAGGCCTATGCGCAGACCCACGGCTACAAGTTCGATGACGTGGTGAACCGTTCCTACGACATCATTGCCCAGCCGGAAGAGACGGACGCGGAAGGCAACATCACGCGCTACGCGAAGTACGAAGTCTTCCTGCCGGTGAGCAATGCACCGGAGCAGACCCCGGAGCAGGAAGCCGGCCTGAAGCAGCCAACGCTCGATGAGGATGAGGCGCCGGCTGAAGGTTCCGAGACGGATCCCGCTTCTGCCAGCAGCACGGCTCCTGCAGCCGACAGCAGCACGGCGGAGGCCGAGCCGGCACCGGCCAGCAGTGCCGCTGCTGAAGGCGATGCCGATGACGAAGGCAGCGCTGGCGAGTAAGCCTTTCCAAGGCCGCTGATTGTCGAAAGGCCCTTCCTGACAGGAAGGGCCTTTCCATTTATCCGGGGGCTGTATCGTTGCCGGGTGGATGACCGCAGGCCGGGCCGACATCACCGATATCTTGCGGTACATTGCAGGGCGGCCCATGGCTGCACGACACACCTCACTCCCCCTCGCCACCGGACATGATCGAAACCGAGCAGCTCACCCGACGCTATGGCAACCTGATGGCCGTGGATGCCTTGAGCCTTCGCGTCGAGCCGGGCCAGGTGCTTGGCCTGCTTGGTCCCAACGGTGCCGGAAAATCGACCGCGATGCGCATGATCGCGGGATTTCTGGTGCCCACTTCCGGCGTGGTCAGGGTCTGCGGGCACGATGTCGGCCGCGAACCACTGGAGGCCAAGCGCGTGCTGGGCTATCTGCCCGAGGGGGCGCCCAGCTACGGCGAGATGACGGTGCACGAGTTCCTGCAGTTCATCGTGCGCATGCGCGGCCTCAAGGGTGAGGAAGGCTACCGCCGGTTCGACGCGGTGGTGCAGCAGCTGCAGCTGGAGGAGGTGCTGGACAGTTGCATCGACACCTTGTCCAAGGGGTTGCGCCGGCGCGTCGGGCTGGCCCAGGCGATCCTGCATGATCCGCCAGTACTGGTGCTGGACGAACCTACCGATGGGCTGGATCCGAACCAGAAGCATGCCGTGCGCCAGTTGATCGACGTGATGGCCCGTGATCGCACCATCCTGATTTCCACCCACTTGCTGGAAGAGGTGCACGCGTTGTGCAACCGGGTGGCGATCATCGCCCACGGCAAGCTGCTGGCCGATGCCACGCCGGCCGAACTGGAGGCGCGCTCGCGCTATCACGGCGCGGTGTCGTTCAGTGCGCCGGGCAGCGGCATGTCACAGGAGATGCTGGGCCGGCTGCCGCAGGTGGCGGCGATCGAGGTTGACCCGCTGGATGGCCGCATCACGGTTTTCCCCAAGCCGGGCGAGCGGATACTGGAGCCGGTCGAGATGCTGTTGCGCGAACAGGGCCTGGAGGTTTCGGAAATCCAGCTTGAACGCGGCCGGCTGGACGAAGTGTTCCGTCAGATCACCACTGGTGACGACCATCTCGCCGGAGCAACCGCATGAGCCCGGTCGGATCCGTGCTGCGGCGTGAGCTGGGCAGCTATTTCGTGACGCCGGTGGCGTACGTGTTCCTGGTGATCTTTCTGGTGCTGGCCAGCCTCCTCACGTTCTATGCCGGTGACTTCTATGAGCGCGGCCTGGCGGATCTGCAGCCGTTTTTCGTGATGCACCCGTGGCTGTACCTGATCCTCGTGCCGGCAGTCACCATGCGGATGTGGGCGGAGGAGTCCAAGGGCGGCACGCTGGAACTGCTGCTGACCCTGCCGCTGACCCTGTGGCAGGCGATGCTGGGCAAGTTTCTTGCCGCCTGGCTGTTCATCGGGTTGGCGCTGGCGCTGACGTTCCCGATCTGGATCACCGTCAACTACCTCGGTTCGCCCGACAACGGGGTCATCCTGGCCGGTTACCTGGGCAGTTGGTTGATGGCCGGCACTTTCATCGCGATCGGTGCCTGCCTGTCGGCACTGACCCGCAGCCAGGTGGTGGCGTTCATTCTCAGTGCGCTGGTTTGCGTGCTGCTTCTGCTGGCCGGCCAACCGCAGGTGCTGGACTTCTTCTCCGGCACGTTGCCGCGCCGATGGATCAATGCCGTGGCACACCTTTCCATGCTGCGGCATTTCGAGGCGATCTCGCGCGGCGTGTTGGACACCCGCGACCTGTTGTATTTCCTGCTGAGCATGGTTGGCTGGCTGGTTGGCGGGGTGTTGCTGCTCGATCTCAAACGGACGCGCTGACGTCATGGCCCATCCGCGCTTGCACCGTCGCCTGCTTTCCACTCCGTTGCGCCTGACCCGCAGTGGTGCGCTGTATGCCGGGTTGGCCTTGCTGGTGCTGGTATTCATTCCGCTGATCGTGGCCAGCAGCCGCTGGCTGAGTGCGACGCGGGTCGACCTCACCGCCGACCGGCTGTACACGCTGACGCCCGGCACGCTGGATATCGTCGACTCGCTGCAGCGGCCGTTGCGGTTGACCCTGTACTTTTCCGAACACGCCACCCGCGACCTGCCGCAGCTGCGCAGCTACGAGCAGCGCGTGCGCGAGATGCTGCAGGAAATGGTGGCCCGGTCGCATGGCCGCATCCGCCTGCAGTTCGTCGATCCGGTGCCGTACTCCGACGACGAGGCCAGTGCCGAGGGCAATGGGTTGACCGCGGCCAACGGTGGCAGCAACGGCGAGCGCGTGTTCTTCGGCCTTGCCGGCAGCGCGATGCCGGATGGTTTCGATGGTGGTGCGGAGGATGAGCGCGCGCCCGAGAAGACCCTGTCGATCGCCTTCTTCGATCCGGCCCGCGAGGCTTTTCTCGAATACGACATCGCCAAGCTGCTGTACGAGCTGAACCAGACGAGCAAGCCGGTCATCGGCGTGGTCAGCTCGCTTCCGGTCAATGGCAATGCGCTGCTCGATGAGCAGCCCTGGACAGTGATGCAGCAGATCAGCCAGCTGTTCGACGTGCAGATGCTGGATCCGGCATCGCTGCAACATGTCGATCCGGCCATGAAGATGCTGCTGCTGATCCATCCCAAGCGCCTGCCTGACGATGCCTTGTACGCGATCGACCAGTACGTGCTCGGTGGCGGGCATCTGGTGGTGTTCGTCGATCCGGATGCCGAGCTCGATACGGCGCTTTACACCCCCGAAAGCATCACGTTCCCCGACCATGGCTCGGACCTGCCGCGCCTGTTCGCGGCCTGGGGTGTGCGCTACGACCCGCACAAGGTCGTGCTCGACCGTTCCCGCGCGCTGCAGATCGAGCTGGCCGGGAGCAGTCTCAATCATCCGGCGATGCTCGACCTCGGGGCGCAAGAGCTCAACCGCGACGATCCCGTCACGTCCAGCCTGCAGAGGATCAACATTTCCACGCCAGGCTATTTCGAGTTGGCGGCCCATGCCAAGACCCGCCTGACTCCGTTGCTGCAGAGCAGTGCCGAAGCCAGGGTGGTGCCGACCCAGCGGGTACTGGATGCGAGCAGTGATCCGACCGAGCTGTTGCAGGACTACACGCCGGACAACAGCCATTACGTGTTCGCGGCGCGCCTGCGGGGCCGCCTCGACAGCGCCTTCCCGGAACGCGCCGGCGAGCCCGGGCACCGGAAGACATCCGCGGCGGATACCGAGGTGGTGCTGGTTGCTGATACCGATGTGCTCAGCGACCGCCTGTGGGTGGAGCCGCAGACCATCCTCGGCCAGACCATGATGCGGATATTTGCCAACAACGGGGATTTCGTCACCAATCTGGTGGACAACCTCAGTGGATCCTCGGCGCTGTTGTCGATCCGCGGCCGCTCCACCTCGCAACGTCCGTTCACCCGGGTACAGGCCCTGCGCAACGTGGCTGACCAGAAATTCCTGCAGAAGGAACACGAACTGGAGCAGGAACTGGCCGATACCCGGCGCCGTCTGGAGGACCTGCAGCCGGCCCGGGGCAACCGCGGCGATACCGCGACCACCGAGCAGCGCCGCGAGATCGAGCAGTTCAGGCAGCGTCAGCTGGCGATCAACAAGGAACTGCGGGACGTGCAGCACCAGCTCAACGCCGAGATCGACGCGCTGGGGATGCGGGTGAAGTTCATCAATATCGTGCTGGTGCCGGCGCTGGTGGTGCTGATCGGCCTGTTTTACGGCTGGCGCCGCAGCCGGCGCAGCCGCCGCCATCGGTAGCCGGCGGCAATCTGCCGCAATCCCGTGACGCGGCTTCGGCAGACTCTGCCGCCGCACGGCATTATGCTGGGTGGTCAGCCGATGCCATCAGGGCCAGGCGGAAACATGGGTGTCGTTCAGTGATCGCAAGCGTATTGAAGTGGGTCGTGCCGTGGGAGTTCTCGTGGATTTTCCTCGTGGGCTTCGTGCTGACCTGCGTGCTCTACCTGCGCGGCTGCCGCCGCCTGTCGGTGAGTTTCGGGCGCAAGCTGGCGTTCTGGACCGGCATGGCGATCATCTACCTTTCGCTGCACACCTATCTGGATTACTACGCCGAGCACGAGTTCATGGTGCATCGCATCCAGCAACTGCTGCTGCACCATCTGGCGCCGTTGCTGATCGTTGCGACCTATCCGGTGGCCGTGCTTCGTGCAGGCCTGCCGCTGGCGTGGCGGGTGCGGTTGCTGCAGCCGCTGCAGCGTTCACGGGCGTGGCGGCTGGTAAGCGGCGTGCTGTTCAACCCCACGGTGGCAACGCTGCTGTTCATCATCTTCGTCCTGATCTGGCTGATCCCGTCGATGCAGACGCTGGCGATGCTGGACTGGCGCATCTACCGGTTCATGAACTGGAGCATGTTGATCAGCGGTTTCACCTACTGGTCGCTGGTACTCGATCACCGGCCGCATCCGCCGGGCCGGATGATCGCCGGGCTGCGCGTGCTGTCGCCGGGGATCACGATGACGCCGCAGATCGTGGCGGGCGCGATCGTCACCTTGTCCAAGACCGACCTGTATCCGATCTTCGAGATCTGCGGCCGGGCTTTCACTTTCAACGTGCTCACCGGCCAGCTGATCGGTGGCGTGATCATCTGGGTGCCGTCGGCCCTGGTCGAGACGATCGGCGGCCTGATGGCCTTGCGCATGTGGTTGCGGCTGTCCCGCCGTGGCCGGTTGCCGCGGCGCAGGGCATTGCAGCAGCCGGCGCCGGCGCGATGAGCCGGCGCCGCGGCAGGGCGGTCTTCCTGTCGCGGCTCAGTGGCCGGAGTGGTCCATGCCGGCGTGATCCATCGGCATGTCGTGTCCATCGCCGGCGTCCAGCGCATTGGCCGGGCGGGCAATGAAGTCGGTGGCCAGCGTGCTGCCATCGGCGAACTTCAGGGTCAGCGTGACGGTATCTCCGGGGTTCACCGGTGCATCCGGCTTCATCAGCATCAGGTGGTAGCCGGCCGGGGCCAGTTCCGCCTTGCCGTGTGCCGGCACGTCCAGCGAATCGACCATGCTCATGCGGCTGACGCCGCCGTCGGTGGAGCTTTTGTGCAGCATCACGTCGGCATACACGGTGCTGCTGGCGCCGGTCAGGGCGACCGGCTGGTCGCTGTCGTTTTCCAGCGTGACGTAGGCGCCGGCCGGCAGCGGGCCGGGCAGCACGCGTATCCAGGCCTGGCTGGCGCTGACGTGGTCAGCTTCTGCGGCATGTGCGCCGCCGGCAAGCAGCAGGCAGGAGAGCAGCAGCGAAAGCGGGAAGGTTTTCATGACTTGGCTCCGGATTCGAGCAGGAGGTGCAGGTCGTGCACGAGATCGTCCTGCGAGGCGGCAGGCGTGGCCAGTACGCGTGCGCGACCATCGCGGTCGAACACGTAGATTGCCGAGCTGTGGCTGACTTCGTAGTTGTCGTCGGCCGAGCCCGGCTCGCGGGTGAATGCCGAACGGTAGCGCTTGCTCAAGGCCTCCACGCTGCGCGCGTCGCCGACCAGACCCACGGCGCGTTTGTCGAAGGCGTTGACGTAGGCGTGCATGATTTCGGGCGTGTCGCGTGCAGGGTCGACGCTGACGAACAGGATCCGCGCATCGTCGGCCAGCGTGCCGAGCCGCTGCATCACCACATGCAACTGGGCCAGAGTCAGCGGGCAGACGTCGGGGCAGTGGGTATAGCCGAAGAACAGCAATACCACTTTGCCGCGGTAATCGGCGCCGGTGACGGCTTTGCCGTTGTCGTCGGTGAGCTTGAAGTCGAGATCGGGCATGTGGCCGCTGATGTTGGTCAGGCGCAGCGGCAACTGATCACCGAAGCGACAGCCACCCAGCAGCAGGACTGCGGACAGCAACAGCAGCAGGGCGGGGCGCCATGATCGGCGTGGCTTCGTGCGAGAATCGGAGGTATTCATTCGATCAAGCATACGACACCCTCCGTGGTGCCGGGCCTGCCGCCGTGGAGTTTGAGGCGTGATGCGACAAAGTGTCAGTACGGGATGGGGGGTCGCCGCCGGCGTGGCCGGAGCCAGTGCGGTGCTGCTGGGCGCGTTTGGTGCACACGCGTTGCGCGACGTGCTTGATGGCCGGGCCATGGAGCTGTGGCATACCGCGGTGAATTACCACGTCTGGCACGCGCTGGCGCTGGTTCTGGCGGCGGGTTTCGGCCAGAGGCGCAGCGGGCGTGTATCGATGATCGCGTTCGTGCTGGGCATCGTGCTGTTCAGCGGCAGCCTGTATGCGCTGGCGCTGGGTGCACCGCGCTGGTGCGGCGCGATCACGCCGGTCGGCGGGTTGGCCTTCGTGACGGGCTGGCTGGCACTGGGCTGGAGCCTCCGCACGCGTAGCAAATGATTCTTGCCGGCGTCATCCGCCGGTAACGTGCTGCTGCCACCGTGCCGGCATGAGCATGCAGATCGCCCTCAGTCATCGATCCCGCGGGGTCTGGTTTCCCGGCCTGAATCTGCATGGCCGCGGTTTTCGTCTGCTGGGCACGGTGCTGCTGCTGGCCGTGGCGACCTGGCTGGCATGGTCCTGGATGCCTTCTGCCGGTACCGGGCAGGGCAGTCGGGAAGCCATGACCGGGGAACTGGTGCACTGGCGCGATGCCGGGCATGACTGGCTGGTGGTGGTCGATCCAGCCACCCGCGAGCTGGTGATCTATGACGCCAATGATGGTCGGCCACTGGAGCGGCTTGGTGCCGACGACGGCCTGCCGCCGGTGCATTCGATCAGCACTCAGGGTTCGCAGGTGCTGGTGACCGACGCCGGGCATCGGGATTCACGCGTGCTCAAGCTGCCGGAGCTGCAACTGGTATCGCGTTGATGGTTCCGCGCTGACCGGCGCGTTCAGGCGAACGGACTGCCCACCAGCGGTATCGCCACATGCAGTACCAGATCGGCGCAGAAGTGCGCCAGCATCGCGTGCTCCAGCCCGTACTTCCAGAACAGGCCGCCGAACACGGTGGCCACGATGGCGTTCAGCAGCACGATGCGTGCGATCAGCAGCGGTGAGCCGGCAATGCCGGCACCGATGGCCGCCGGAAGGTGGCCGATGCCGAACAACAGGGCGGCCAGCAGGATCGCCAGCACGAACATCCAGGGCCGGACCACGCGCCGGTTGCATCGTGCAAGCAGCCAGACCAGGGCGCTGACCAGCAACAGCCGGGTCTGGATCTCTTCCACGATGCCGCCGTAGAACGAGGCCAGGGCGCCACGCCAGGCAGCACTGATGCCGTGTTCGACGGCCGACTGCGGGGCTGGCATCGGCATGACCGCAACCAGCAGCGCCACCGCCACGCCGAGCAGGGCCGCACGGCGCCAGTGCGGGTGGCGGGAAGGCTCAATGGGGCACCGATAGACCCAGGCGCGAAGCCATGGCGCATCCAGACCATGGGGTGCGCCGAGGTACAGGCCGAGCCAGGCCAGCAGCCAGCAGAGCACACCGCCTTGGACCGCCTGCACGGCAGTGACGAGTGGCAGCGGCAACGGCAGTGCCGCGAATGTCTGCGGCAGCAGGGCGATCATGTAGGGCATGACTGCCAGCGTCGCCAGCAAGCCGGCAGCACCAAGCACGATGGCGAGCCTGAGGTGCGGGCCGTGGCCCAGCATGGCTGGTGATGATGCCCGGTGCTTCATGTCCATCGGTGCCTCAGCGAGGCCGCTTGAAGTACAGCGTCACCGGATGCAGGGTGCCGTAGCCGAGTGCATTGACCAGCTCCCAGCCTTGGGCGCCTTCACGGTTCAGCAGCACGGTTATCTCGTCGTCATTGGGAGTCTGGTTCATCTGGAAGAAACCGGGGCGCTTCATCGTGATGACTTTGTACTCCCAGTCACATGTCGTGATCATGCTCTGCTTGCTCCGTGTGGTGGTGTCAGGATTTGTCGTGCGGTGGTGCTGCGGTGTCGGACGGGTTCTTCAGTCGGCCGGCCTTGCGCAGCGCTTCGCGCAGGACGTATTCGATCTGGGCATTGACGCTGCGCAGTTCGTCGTCTGACCAGCGCTGCATTGCTTCGAGCACACTGCTGCTGATGCGTAGTGGATAGGCTTTTTTTCCGGTGGCCATTGCTGCGCGTCAGTACAGGGAGCCGGTGTTCAGCACGGGCTGGGTACCACGCTCGGCGCACAGCACCACCAGCAGGTTGCTTACCATCGCCGCCTTGCGTTCCTCGTCCAGTTCCACCATGCCGCGCTGGCTGAGCTGCTCCAGCGCCATCCCGACCATGCTGACCGCGCCTTCGACGATTTTCGTGCGCGCGGCGATGATCGCGCCGGCCTGCTGCCGCTGCAGCATCGCCTGGGCGATCTCCTGGGCGTAGGCGAGGTGGCTGATGCGTGCCTCGACCACCTTCACGCCGGCCTTGCCGAGGCGTTCCTGGATCTCGTCACGCAGGTGCGAGTTGATCACGTCGCCGTGGCTGCGCAGCGAGGGCTTGCCGTCATCGTGGGCGTCGTAGGGATAGCTCTGCGCCATCTGGCGCAGCGCCGACTCGCTCTGGATGTGCACGTAGTTCTCGTAGTCGTCCACGCAAAACACGGCTTCGGCAGTGTCCAGCACCTGCCACACCACCACCGCGCCGATTTCGATCGGATTGCCGTCGTTGTCGTTGACCTTGAGCCGGCCGCTCTCGAAGTTGCGCACGCGCAGCGAGAGGCGCTGCTTGGCGTAGAAGGGATTGGTCCAGCGCAGGCCTTCCTGGCGCACGGTGCCGGCGTACTTGCCGAACAACTGCAACACCTGACCTTCGTTCGGAGCCACCTGGAACAGCCCCTTGAGCAGGAAGCCGTCGATGGTCAGCAGTACTACGCCAGCCATCAGCGGCAACACGGCGGGGTCATCGGGATTGGCGTTGATCGCGTGGACGATCGACAGCACGCCCAGCGCCGCCAGCACCAGGCAGAAGCCGATGAAGGGGATGCCGGCAACGGAAAAGCCTTTGTGTTCGTTCATGATGGTTTCCTCCCTTGTGAGCTTTTATTTGATATCAAGTTGATATCAAATTCAATAAGCTGTCCAGCCTGGGTGCACATGGGCGTAGCGGTGCCGGCTGCGCATACAATGCCGCTTTGCCTGCTGCGGAGAACCCGATGAAGCCTTTCGGCACCCCTCATTCCGAACACGCCATGCGTGTGCTGTTGCTCGGCTCCGGCGAGCTGGGCAAGGAGGTGGCGATCGAACTGCAGCGCTATGCGGTGGAGGTGATCGCGGTGGACCGCTACGCCAATGCCCCGGCGATGCAGGTGGCCCACCGCAGCCACGTGATCGACATGCTCGACGGTGCCGCGCTGCGTGCAGTGATCGAGCTGGAAAAGCCCGACCTGGTGGTGCCGGAGATCGAGGCGATCCACACGCCGACCCTGGTCGAGCTGGAAAAGGAAGGCCAGCGGGTGATTCCCACGGCCCGCGCAGCGTGGCTGACGATGGATCGCGAAGGCATCCGCAAGCTGGCGGCCGAGGAACTGGGCCTGCCAACATCGCCATACCGGTTCTGTGACGACGAGGCGCAGTATCGCGAGGCGGCTGCGGTGATCGGCTATCCGTTCGTGGTCAAGCCGGTAATGAGTTCATCGGGCAAAGGCCAGAGCGTGGTGCGTGATCAGGACGGGCTGCAGCGTGCATGGGATTACGCGCAGTCCGGCGGCCGGGCCGGCAAGGGTCGGGTGATCGTCGAGGGCTTCGTCGATTTCGACTACGAGATCACCATGCTCACCGTTCGGCATGTCGATGGCGTCAGCTTCTGCGCACCGATCGGGCATCGTCAGGAGGATGGCGACTATCGCGAGTCATGGCAGCCGCAGCCGATGAGTGACGCCGCGCTGGCCGAGGCACAGCGTCAGGCTGCTGCGGTCACCGGGGCGCTGGGTGGTTGGGGCGTGTTCGGCGTGGAGTTTTTCGTCAAGGGCGACACGGTGATTTTCTCGGAGGTCAGCCCGCGTCCGCACGATACCGGCCTGGTCACCATGATCTCGCAGGAGTTTTCCGAATTCGCGCTGCATGCGCGGGCGATCCTCGGGCTGCCGATTCCGGTGATCCACCAGCACGGGCCGTCGGCCTCGTGCGCGATGCTGGTCGAAGGCGATGCCGCTGGCCCGCGTTATCACGGCGTGGCCGCGGCGCTGGGCGAGCCGGATACGCAACTGCGCATTTTCGGCAAGCCCGAGGTCAAGGGGCGACGACGCATGGCGGTGACGCTGGCGCGCGCCGGAACGTTGCCGGCGGCGATCGACAAGGCCGTGCGTGCCGCGGGTCATTTGCGCGTCGAGTGGTGATTCACGTCCGCCATGCGTGGCGGGATGCGATAGGCTTGCCGGTCATGACTGCCGCGTGCCGGCAGCATTCGATTGATTGAAGGAGATGCAGGATGGAATCAACGGGGTTTGCGCATTGGCTGGTCGTGCTGGTGGAAATCAGCTCGGCGTTCTTTCTGTTGTTGCTGGCCCTTGCGATCGTGGTGCTGCTGGTGACCTGGCTGGTCGATCGCAACCAGACCGGCAACGCGGTATTGCGCAACTTTCCGATCATCGGCCACTTCCGTTACTGGTTCCTGCATCTGGGCGAATTCTTCCGCCAGTACCTGTATTCCAGCGACCGCGAGGAAATGCCGTTCAACCGCGCCCAGCGCACCTGGGTCTACCGCGCCGCGAAGAACGTCGAGAACACCAACGCGTTCGGTTCCAGCCGTGACCTGCGTGCCGAGGGCGTGCCGTTTTTCGTCAATGCGCCTTTCCCGGATCTGGGGACGGACCATGTCGATCCGGTGCCGGTGACGATCGGTCCATATGCGCGCGAGCCCTACAGCCACGCGGCCTTTTTCAATATCTCGGCGATGAGCTTCGGCGCGCTGTCGGCACCGGCAGTGCGTGCGTTGTCGCACGGCGCGGCCAAGGCCGGCATCTGGATGGACACCGGCGAGGGCGGTCTGGCGCCGTATCACCTGGAAGGCGGTTGCGACCTGATCTTCGAGATCGGCACCGCCAAGTACGGCGTGCGCACGCCGGACGGCAAGCTCGACGATGACAAGCTGCTGGCGATCTGCGCGCACGAGCAGGTCAAGATGGTCAGCATCAAGCTGGGCCAGGGCGCCAAGCCGGGCATGGGCGGCCTGCTGCCGGGTTCCAAGGTCACTCCGGAAATCGCCGCGATCCGCGGCATTCCGGTCGGCGAGGACTCGCAGAGCCCCAATCGCCATCTCGACATCGGCAGCGTGCCCGAGCTGATGGATGCGATCCACCACATCCGCGAGCTGACCGGCAAGCCGACCGGCTTCAAGGCAGTGTTCGGTGGCGTGGAGTGGATCGAGGAACTGTGCCGGTTGGTGCACCAGCGCGGCATCGAGACCGCGCCGGACTTCATCATCATCGATGGCTCCGAGGGCGGCACCGGTGCCGCGCCGCAGACACTGATGGAAGGTGTCGGTCTGCCGCTGCACGAAGCGTTGCCGGCGGTGATCGACACGCTGATCGTGCATGGCCTGCGTGACCGCATCAAAGTGGTCTGCTCGGGCAAGTGCATCACCGCCTACGACGTGGCTTGGGCACTGTCGATCGGCGCGGACTTCGTCAACTCGGCGCGTGGCTTCATGCTGGCGCTGGGCTGCATCCAGTCACTGCAGTGCAACCGCAATACCTGTCCCACCGGCATCACCACGCAGAACCCGAAGCTGCAGCGCGGCCTGGTGGTCGCTGACAAGAGTGAGCGGGTGTTCCATTACGCGAAAAACGTGATGCACGAAGTCGGCATCATCGCCCACAGTTGCGGTGTCAGCGAACCACGCAAGCTGGGACGCGAGCATTGCCGCGTCGTCGGTGACGACGGGCTGTCGATTCCGCTGGAGAAGCTGTTTCCCTATCCTGCGAAGCCGTAGGGCGGGCACTGCCCGCCATGACGTGCGGCATCGGGGTTTGTGGGTAATGCCGGCCCCGTGCCGTACTCTCGAAACGCGAAGGTGCGCGGGCGCGGGCAATGCCCGCCCTACGTGTCGTTTTCCAGCTCGTGCCAGCCGTCGGCATCGCGGATCTGCAATGGCCGGAAGCGGCGCTTGTAGTCCATCTTCGGGTGGCCGTCGATCCAGAAGCCCAGGTACAGCCACGGGATGCCGCGACGGCGGGCGAGCTCGACCTGCTGCAGGATCGCCCAGGTGCCGAGACTGCGCGTGGTTTCATCGGGATCGAAGAAGGTGTAGACGGCTGAGACGCCGGTGAGGCAGACATCTGTGACGGCCACGCCGAGCAGGCGCTCGCCCAGGCGCAGTTCCATGAACAGGGTGGGGCTCCACGGGGCGGTCAGGAAACGGCGGAAGTCACTGGCTTCGGCGTCATCCATGCCGCCGCCGGCATGGCGGCTTTGCAGGTAGCGCTCGTACAGCGCGTGGCGCTCGCGGTTGTAGCCGGGGATCGATTCGCTGATGGTCAGGTCGGTGTTGCGCTTCAGGCAGCGGCGTTGCGAACGGTCCGGCCTGAAATTTTCCACGTCGATGCGGCAGGGCGTGCAGGCATGGCATTGCTGGCAATGTGGAAAGTACAGATGGCCGCCGGCACGGCGGAAGCCGCGTTCCAGTGCGGGGCCATACAACTGGTCCAGGTTCGGTGCGGCCGGATCCAGCACCAGATTCTGCGCCGTGCGGTCGGCGTAGTAGCCGCAAGCGTGGGGCAGCGTCTGGAACAGGCGGACTTGGTCGGATCGGCGCATGCCCCGATTCTATGCCGGCGCAGGGCCGGCAGACCAATCGGTGCAGGCCAGGGCCGTTGTCAGATCAGTCGCAGGTAGCGCATCGCCACCATCGCGAACGCCGCCAGCAACAGCAGCAGGACAATGCGCCGCGCCCGGGAAACGGTATGTGCGCGGCGCATTTCCGGGGTGGGGTTGCGCACGGCAGCCAGTTCCTCGCCATGGCGGATGACCGGCTCGATGCCGATCTCGCGCAGCAACGCGCGGGCCCGCGTGTAGTCATCGGCGTGGGTGACCCATACCTGGGCCCAACTGCTGCGGTCCTCATGCCTCTGCGAATAGCTGAAGCGCTGCCAGGTCGAGCGGTTGTAGTTGGAGCGGTTGGCCACGCTGGCCTCGATGCCATGCTCGGACATCAGGGCAACCACGCGGTCGACATTTTCCTGTCGGGGAGATGTGTAGATCTGGCGCATCCGGGGAGTTTACGCGAATGTATGCGCCCCGGTGATTCAGCCGTTGCGCACGCGGATCAGGCCTTCCTGGGCAGTGGAGGCCACCAGTTGCCCGTCACGGTTGAAAATCTGGCCGCGGGCCAGGCCGCGACCACCCTGGGCGGTGGGGCTGTCGAAGCTGTACAGCAGCCATTCGTCCACCCGGAACGGGCGATGGAACCACAACGCATGATCGAGGCTGGCCATCTGCACGTTCTGGGTCAGGTACGAGATGCCATGCGGCAGTGTGGCGGTACCGATCAGATGGAAGTCCGAGGCATAGGCGAGCAGGGCGCGATGCAGGATTGCCGAGTCATTGATCGGCGCGACCAGGCGGAACCAGATGTGCTGGATCGGCGGGCGCTTGACTGGATGCAACTCGTCGCTCGGCCACACCTGGCGGAACTCGAACGGACCGTCGATGCCCAGCCAGCGCTGCAGTTTCACCGGCAACCGGGTCAGTTCGTCCGGCGGCAGCGGTGGCAGCGGCTCGATGTCTTCCGGGGCCGGCACCTCGGGCATCGAGGTCTGGTGCTCGACTCCGGTTTCAGGCAACTGGAAAGAGATCGAGCCATTGAGGATCGGCTGGCCATGCTGGATGGCCACGACCCGGCGCGAGGAGAAGGTGCCGCCGTCGCGGGCGCGTTCCACGCTGTAGACGATCGGCGCCTCGATGTCGCCGGCGCGCAGGAAGTAGGCGTGCAGCGAATGGGCTTCGCGAGCCGGATCCACGGTCTGCTGGGCGGCGGACAGGGCCTGGCCCAGCACCTGGCCGCCGAATACGAAGCGGGTGCCGATGTCGCGGCTCTGGCCGCGGAACAGGTTGTCTTCCAGTCGCTCCAGTTGCAGCAGATCGACGAGTTCGCTGACGTGGTCTTCGCTCATGGCGGGATCCTTGCGGGGATGCGCCAGTATAGCGGCCCCCCGGCGGTTACCCGGGAGGATCGAACGAGACTTCGAGCACGGGAGCCAACGCGAGGATGAAGTCCCTGGCCTCGAAGGCCGCACCGGGAGCGAGACAGCCATGGCCACGGCTGCGCCCGTCCAGGATGCGTTGCAGTGCCTCGACCAGCAGTGGTGCGGTGATGGCGTAGATGTCGCGCCCGCTGGCGATGACATGTTTTTCGGCGCCGGCACGCCTCACCCGCACGTCGACCATGAAACGCTGGGCCGAGCGCCGGCTGTCGTCGATGGCGTGCGGCGGTGGCGTAGCCGGGTCGCGCAGATCGCGCAGCGGCGTGAGGTTCATCCATGAATGCAGTTGGCGGCAGGTGATGTGATGCGGCAGCACGATGGCCTCGGACAGTGTGCACAGCACGCTTTGCTGTGCACCGAAGGGTGCCGGGAAGATGATCTCGCGCAGCGGTGCCGGGTCGGGCACGATGCGGCTCTCGCCATGTTCGACATAGCAGCGCGGGTAGTGATTGCGCTCACCGGTGCGGCGGGTGCCGGCGGTGGGATGCCAACCATCCAGAGCCACCGCGATCTCCACGGCATCGGCGTCGTGGGCACCACCCAGTGCGGCGGTGGCCAGCAGGTCGGCCAAGCCGCCATAGAACGCCATGGCGGGTATCACGCAGATGCCGGCTGCGCGAGCCTCGTCATCACGTGACAGCGTGTCCGCCACGGATTGCTGTTCCGCCGCCACGTCGAGGTAGGGAATGCGCGCCCGCAGTGCGGCGTCGAGCATGCCGCGGGCAGTATCGAGGAACGGGCCGGCGCAATGCAGCACGGCGGCACAGCCGGCAAGCGCGGTATCCAGCGCGGCAGGGTCATCGATTGCGGCGACGCGGGTTTCGAATCCGATGGTGGCCAGTTCGCGCAGGTGGGCGGGATTGCGGCCGCAGGCCACCGGCACGAAGCCGCGCCGCTGAAGTTCGGCCAGCACGAAGCGGCCGGTGTGTCCGCTGGCGCCGTATACCGCGATGCGAAGTGGTGCATTCATGCCTGGTGCCCTCCGGTCATCCACGTTCGACGGACTTCCTTGACGATCACTGCGGGATGCTCCGCTGACCGGAGCGGTTTGTTCTCGATTATGGATACCGCGATGGCGGCGCCGTCCGGTGGATGGCCGCAGATGGTGCGGATTTTCTCTTGCATGGAATGGTCTCCTGACGCCCGGAAGCAGGCGGGCAACAGGAAACCATCGACGGGTTGCGGTGGCTGTCAGGATATTTAGCGATGTGACAGGGTGGCGCGGCGGAATTCGCTGGGCGTGCGCCCGTAGGTTTGCCGGAATGCCGCGCTGAAATGGCTGTGGCTGGAAAAGCCCAGGTCCAGTGCCAGCGAGGCGACGTCCTTGCAGTCGGCGATCTGCTGCAAGGCATGCGCCAGCCGCAGGCGTAGGTGGTAGCGGTACAGCGGCATGCCTTCGACCTGCTGGAAGGCCTGGGTCAGATAGACCGGCGAGCCGCCGGTTTCCGCGGCGACGCCGGCCAGTGACCAGCGGCGGGTGAGGTCACTGGCCAGCAGCAGCTTGGCCCGGTCGACCAGTCGCTGCCGCGCACGGGTGGCCCCGGCGGCGCGACTGGTGCGCGGGCCGAGGCTGCGGTTGATCAGGGTCAGTGCCAGGCTCTCCGCTTCCAGTGGCTCGATGTTGCCGCGGCGCAATCTGTGGCGCAGCAGGGCCACCAGCATCTGGCTGCGTTCGTCGATGCGCATGGCCTGATGGCGGAACACCGGCTGCTCGCGCCGCTGCAGCAATGCCGCCGGCGCCAGTTCATGCAGCAGTGGCTGCGAGATCGCCAGTGACAGGCAGGCGTCGCCGCCGCTGGCCGGATGACTGACCTGGTAACTCTCGCCAGCGTTGAAGAACAGCACGTGGTTGGCATTGGCCACCGACTGCTGGCGGCCGACATGACGCAGGAACAGGCCGCGGTAGGGAAATACCAGATGGGTGGCGGAGCTGCATTCCTCGTCACTGCGATGGCGGCACTCGCCCCGGCAGCACACGTCGTGTGCCGTGACGGTGGCTGATCGCAACAGTGGCTGGACCTCGAACTCCGGCATCAGGGCAGTCTACGTCACCGATGGCGGAAGCAGGCGGGTCAGGCCGCAGGCCGGCACGATCGTGTCCCACGGAAAGCACGGGCCGGGGTCGAGCTTGCGTCGTACCCGTATGGCGGGATCGTCGCTGGCCGGCATCCAGTCGGTGTCCAGATCCTCGTGGCCGGTGATGCTGTGCAGCTCCGGATATGTTTCGCGCAGGTGGGCCAGCAGGGCCAGCAGGGCGGTGATCTGCGGTTCGGGATAGGGCTCGTCCATCTGCTGATGGCGGGAATCCCACCAGTGCGGGTAGCGGCCGAGGTTGACCAGTTCGATGCCGATCGAATCGGGGTTGTGCCCGCGCACGTGGTGGGCCACGCGGGTGGCGGGCACGTAGCGGCAGATCGTGCCGTCGCGGTCGATGTAGTAGTGGCCGCTGTTGCCGGTGCCGCTGGCGTGCAGCACGCGTTCGCCGTATTCGCGGGCGGTGGCCAGGTCGGGCAGTTCGGTGCAGTGGATCACCACCCGCCGCACGGCCGTGACCGGGCGCTCGGGCAGCAGGTGGACGTAGGGCAGCGGTTGGTCGAGGAAGATCGGCTTCATCACGGCAGTGTCGCATGCCGGGAAAGCCGCGGGTTGCGGGTGGTCGCCTGTTACCATGCGCGCCTTGCTTTCGACAGTTTTCGGAGACCGCCATGCGCGGCCAGATCATTCTTTCGCACGGCCTGGATTCCAGCCCCGAGGCGGCCAAGGTCAGTGCGCTGGCCGCGCTTGCCGAGTCGCTGGGCTGGCAGACGTTGCGCCCGGACTACCGCAGTGACGATGCCCGCGGCTATCCGGCAACGGTGGCACCGCGGATCGCCCGGCTGCGCGCCACCATCGAATCGCTGGATGCTCCGCCGTTGCTGGTCGGTTCCAGCATGGGCGCCTTCGTTTCCGGGCTGGTTTCGCTGGAAGTGCCGGTGGCTGGCCTGCTGTTGCTGGCCACGCCGCCGCTGATACCGGGCTATGACAGCCCGTTAGACCTGTGCGATAGCGTGCCGGTCACCATGGTGCACGGCTGGCGCGACGAGATCTGTCCGCATGAACCGATCCAGGCCTTTGCCGCCCATCGCCGTCTGCCGCTGCTGATGGTGGATGATGATCACCGGCTCGGTGCCAGCATGGATGCGATCGCCGCCCAATTCCGACTGATGCTCGACACACTGGCGCCTGCCGCATGAACCGCTATTTCGCCACCTGCCCCAAGGGCATGGAATACCTGTTGCGCGACGAACTGGTCGCGATCGGCGCCAGCGAGGTGCGCGAGGCACTGGCTGGCGTGCACTTCGCCGGCACGCTGGAAACCGCTTATCGCGCCTGCCTGTGGTCGCGCCTGGCCAGTCGCGTGCTGATGCCGCTGGCCGAGTTTGACGCAGCCGACGACGACGCGTTGTACCGCGGCGTGCAGGCGATCGACTGGAGCGGGCACATGGCCGCCCACGCCACTTTCGCGGTGGATGCCGGTACCGCGATGAGCAAGCTCACCCACAGTCAGTTCGTCGGGCTGCGGGTGAAGGACGCGGTGGTCGACCAGTTCCGCCAGCGCGACGGCTCGCGCCCGGGCATCGACACCGATGAGCCGGATGTGCGCCTGAACGTGCGCCTGCGCCGTGACCGCGCCACCGTATCGCTGGATCTGGCCGGCTCGCCGCTGCACCGGCGCGGCTGGCGCGAGGAGCAGGGTGATGCGCCGCTGAAGGAAAACCTGGCCGCAGCGATGCTGCTGCGCGGCCGCTGGCCCGAGGTCTATGCCGCCGGTGGCGCCTTGCTGGACCCGATGTGCGGTTCCGGCACCTTGCTGATCGAGGGTGCATTGATGGCCGCTGATGTGGCGCCGGGCCTGCGCCGCGGCTACTTCGGCTTCCTCGGCTGGCAGCAGCACGACATCGCGTTGTGGCGCAGCGTGCTGGATGAGGCAAAGCAGCGGGCGGAAACCGGCTTGCGCAACCTGCGCAGTGCGTTCTTCGGCAGCGACGCCGATCCGCGCATGGTGCAGGTGGCCAAGCGCAACGCGCAGGAGGCTGGCGTGTCCGGCTTTTTCACGCTGGACCGGCAGGACGTGGCGCATGCTGCGCCACCGACGGGTATCACGCAGGGCTTGGTGATCACCAACCCGCCCTACGGTGAACGCCTGGGCGACCGCATGGAAATGCCGCGGTTGTATCGCGTACTGGGCGAGACGTTGCGGCAGCGCTTCACCGGTTGGCGCGCCGCCGTGCTGGCCGGCGACGCCGAACTGGGCCGTGCCATGCAGTTGCATGCGGACAAGCGCTACGCGCTGTACAACGGCGCGCTGGAAACCGTGCTGCTGACCTTCGACCTGCAGCCGCGCGAGGAAAAGCCACGCGAGCCGAAGCCGTTGTCCGCCGGCGCGCAGATGCTGAAAAACCGGCTGGAAAAGAACCTGCGCCACCTGCGCAAGCGGCTGCAGCGCGAGGGTATCCACGGCTGGCGAGCCTACGACCAGGACCTGCCCGAATATGCCGCAGCGATCGACGTCTACGGCGACCGCGACGGGCTCGATCACCTGCACATCCAGGAATACCGCGCCCCGGCCGACGTGCCGGCGGACGTGGCGCGACAGCGCCTGCGCGAGATCGCCCGGGTGGCCGGCGATGTGTTCGGCGTGCCGCGCGAGCGCATCGCGTTGAAGACCCGCGAACGCGGCAAGGGCGGCTCCAAGTACGGCCAGTTCGACCAGCGCGGCGAATTCATTGAAGTGGAAGAGGGCGGGCTGCAGTTCCTCGTCAACCTCACCGACTACCTCGATACCGGGCTGTTCCTCGATCATCGGCAGGTGCGCGCGAAAGTGCGCGAACTGGCCAAGGGCAAGTGCTTCCTCAACCTGTTCGCCTATACCGCCACCGCCAGCGTGTATGCGGCGGCGGGCGGGGCGCTGGAAACCACCAGTGTGGATCTTTCGGCCACCTATCTGGAATGGGCCTCGCGCAATCTTGCCTTGAACGGATTCACCGGCGCCGACCACCGGCTGATGCAGTTCGATGCACTGGAATTCCTGCAGCGTGACCGCGGCCACTACGGGCTGATCTACGTCGACCCACCGACCTTCTCCAACTCCAAGCGCGCCGAGGATTTCGACGTGCAGCGCGACCATGTGAAGCTGCTCGAAGCCTGCAACAGCCGGCTCACCCGCGACGGGGTGATCGTGTTCTCGAACAACTTCCGTCGCTTCAAGCTGGACCGCGAGGCGCTGGAAGAGCATTTCGAGGTCGAGGACTGGAGCGCACCGAGCATCCCGTTCGATTTCGCCCGTCGTGCCGATATCCACGGCTGCTGGTTGCTGCGCCGGCGCAAGGCGGATCCCGTCGACAACCCGTGGGATGCGGCGCGCATCAAGAAGTGAAATTTCAGTGCTTGTTAAGCGCAGCCCGGCGAGCATCCCGGCAATCACTGCGGAGAAAGATCATGACTCATCGTTCCGGTAGCGCAGGCAAGTGGGCCGTTCTGGTGATCGCGATGGCCGCCGCGATGGCGGTGCCGTTGAGCGCTTCCGCACGCGGCTGGGGCGGGCATGGCCGGCACGGCGGCCATCATGGTGCCTACCATGGCGGGCATTACTACGGTGGCCATCACTACAGGGGCGGCCACTGGAGCGGTGGCCGCTGGATCGCCGGTGCGATCGTCACTGGTGCGGTGATCGGGCTGGTGAATGAAGCCGTGCGGCCGGCGCCGGTGTATTACGACTACGGCCCGCGGATCTACAGCCCGCCGCACCGGGTGGTCCGGCGGTACTACGGTCCGCCGGTGGTACGCGAGCGCGTGATCGAGACCCGTGTCGTGACCCGCGACAATCCCTATCGGACGCGCTATGTCCGCGACGATGGCTACGACGGCGACTGAACTGCCGCGTGATGCCTGATGACGAAACGAGCCCGGCCATGCCGGGCTCGTTTCGTTCCGGGGATGGTTCAGTGCGATGGCGCGCCAGCTGCATCGCCTTGCCGGTAGCGAGCGGCTTCGGTGGTCAATTGCCGGAAGTGTGCCTTGTCGATCCGGCTGACTGATTCGACCGCGCAGGGTGGCTGATTGGTCGAGTGCACGGTTTCACCGATGGCTCCGCAGATGCGGCCCTGATCGATGCCGGCGCGGGCGGGGCTGGTGCGGAAAATCAGCCCGGGCGGGTGGTTGAGATGGGGACAGCGGTTTTCCAGGGTGACCAGGTAGTGCTTTGGCCCGGTACGCACGATCGCGCGGCGGGCGTCGACGATGTGCCACTCGTTGATCTGGCTGGTGTCGATGCACTGGCTCGACGGCAGGGGTTTGCGTGGTGGTGGATTTTCGGTGGCGTGGACGGGGAGTG
>Ga0222419_100393_pt1 | contig 47833 bp, 42 predicted proteins | sample 1B20Ametagenome_FD_182474 | JGI IMG/M metagenome (GOLD analysis project Ga0222419, IMG submission 182474) | Enriched microbial communities from leaf-cutter ant dump, University of Wisconsin, Madison, United States - 1B20A (version 2) | ecosystem: Environmental > Terrestrial > Nest > Insects nest...
CCTGTGCCACCGCGGGCAGCAGGTTGTGGCGCTCGCCTTCCAGCTCGATGCCGATCTCCAGGTCGAAGGCGTGGTCGTCGGCATCCTCCTGCGCCTGGCCATACCAGCGCACCGGGCCTTCGAGCACCTCGAACGGGAAGCTCGGCGCGTATTCGACCAGGAAGTTTTCTTCCTCCAGCTTCGGCCGCAATGCCAGCCAGCGTGCCGGCGTATTCACTTCCAGCGCACCGGCGTAACCGGTGCCAGGGAACAGCCAGGCGTCCTCGGGCAGGGTTTCGGCCACATCCCACGGCAGGCCTTCGGTGTCCACCCCGGGAGTGAGCCCGGTGCGCTCGAGCTGCTCCATCGCAGTGAGCTCTTCGGCGCGACGACGGGTGATCTCGACCAGTTGGTCCTCGCGCACGCGGCGCACCAGCGGCTCGCCGCCACGGCCGGGCAGGCGTTCGCCGGCGTAATCGAAAGCCAGTCGCGCATAACCCAGTGGTGGCGTGCCGGCGGCCAGCCGTGCATGACGGGTCAGGGCGTGCAGGGTCAGCACCGGCTTCGGTGCCAGCTCCGAACGACGCACTTCATCAAACACCTGCGGCAACGGCACCCGCGTGGCCAGCCGGCTGCCCGGAAGACGCTGACGCAGGCGGCGGCCGTGCTCATGCTTGAGCGGCGGCAGATCCAGCCAGCGGGTTTCCTCGGCTGCGGCATCGAACTGGCCGACGGTGGCGCGCTCGGCATCGAGATACCACAGGCCGTCGATGCGCAGCAGACGCTGGCCGTTCGGCAACAGCGGCAACAGCCGCTGGCTGCCATCCGGCTCCATCTGCCAGTGCCAGTTGAGCTGGTGCGACTTGCCGCGTGACAGGCGCAAACCGCCCAGGCCGCCGAGGAAACACGGCGCCGTGTCGAGAATCTCGATCAGCAGACTGTCGCCGACATGGCCGCCGAGGCGTGCGTAACTGCGCCCTTTGCGCAGTGTCTGTGGCAGCCCGAGGCTGACGGCGGCCAGACGCTGCTCGTGGGGCGGCAACGGTGACTGCACCAGATGCCGGCTGTCCAGTGGCACCGGCCGCGCGTAACGACCATGCTCGCCTCCGGCCAGCAGTACCGGAGCCACGTCCAAGCGGGCGAAGGCCTCGCCTTCTTCCAGAATCACTTCGAGGAAAAAGCCGAGCACGCCGTGGTCGCCGGCCGCGACCGGCGCCGGCGCGGCAAGCAACCGCCGCCATGCCGGTGGCAGTGCCTCGTCATCAACGGAAGGCGCGCCAGCATCGTGTTGTTTCTCGTCCGGCTGCTGCATCCGCATGCGATCCGTGGCGACAACCAAAACGTTGAGCTTAACAGCGCAAGCGCGGGATGAACCCATGACTGGCGATACCCGCCAGCCGTGGGTTCAGCTGTTGCCGAACAATCCCTGCGGATATTCCGGCTTCTGCTCGCGTGCCATCAGCGCCTTCAAGCCATCGACCGGCGTGACCTCGCCATGCAGCACGGCGCGCACGCCGGCACTGATCGGCAGGTCCAGGTCGTGCTTGCCGGCCAGCCGTGCCACCTCGTCGGCGGTGAGGATGCTTTCCACCACCTGGCCGATCCGCCGCACCGCCTCGTCGATCGCCACACCCTGGCCCAACGCCAGGCCCAGCCGGCGGTTGCGTGACAGGTCGCCGGTGCAGGTCAGCACCAGATCGCCGAGGCCGGACAGGCCGATCAGGGTTTCCGGACGCGCGCCCAGCGCCATGCCGAGACGCAACATCTCGTTCATGCCGCGGGTGATCAGGCCGGCACGGGCGTTCAGGCCCAGCTCCATGCCATCGGCAATGCCGGTGGCCACGGCCAGCACGTTCTTCATCGCGCCGCCCAATTCGGCACCGAGCACGTCATCGCCGGAATACGCACGCAGGTTGGGCGCATGCAGCAGCAGCGCCAGTCGTTGCGCGAATGCCACGTCGTCGGAATGCACGGTGACCGCGCTGGGCAGGCCGGCGGCCACTTCCTTCGCAAACGATGGCCCGGTGACCACCGCCATGGCTCGACCGGGCAGCCGCTCGGCCACCAGTTCGTGCAGGAAGCGACCGGTACCCGGCTCGAAGCCCTTGGATGCCCAGGCAATCTCGGCATCCGCGTCGAGCAGCGGTACCAGCGCGTCCAGCATGCTGGCGAACGCGTGGCTGGGCACCACGATCAGCACGATGCCAGCACCGCGTACCGCCGTGGCCAGATCGCCTTCGTAACCCAGTTCGGCAGGCAATTCGATATCCGGCAGATAGCGCTGGTTGCAACGGCTTGCCGCCATCGCCGCCAACGCTTCGCGGTCGCGCCCCCACAGAGTGGTCGGCACGCCGTTGCGCGCCGCCAGCGCGGCCAGTGCCGTGCCCCAGGAGCCAGCCCCCAGGACGGTCAGCTTCGGGTTTTCAGCCATGGATGCGGCTCAGCTGTTCAGCGTGGCCGGTGCTTCGCCGCCACCCATCGCGCGGCGCTGCTGTTCGGCGTACAGCGCATCGAAATTGATCGGCTGCAGCAGGAACGGCGGGAAACCGCCCTCCAGCACCAGCGAGGAAATCACCTGGCGGGCGTACGGGAACAGCAGGTTGGGGCAGTAGCTGCCGATGATCCCGGCATGATCCGCCTCGCTGAAACCGGCGATGCCGAACAGGCCGGCCTGCTTCACCTCGGCCAGATAGGCCGTGCGCGAACCCAGGGTGCAGGTCAGGGTGAGGCTGAGCACCACTTCGTACAGGTCGTTGCCCAGGTCGGTGGCGTTCTGGCCCAGATTCAACTGCACCTGCGGCTGATCCTGCTCGTTGATCTCCTGGAAGATCTGCGGCGCGTTCGGCGCCTCGAAGGAAACGTCCTTCACGTAGATCTTCTGCATCACCAGCTGCGGCTGACTGGCCTGGCCATTGGCCTGGTCGTTGGTGATCTCTTCTGCCATCGGGAGTTCCTCTGAATCTGCGGTCGTTTGGGAATCAAAGAGGACGATTGTTCCATACATCCCATTCACGCGCACGCCGCCAGCGGGTAAATATTGCGCACAGCCTTGTTTTCCTGCGAGAATGCGCGGCTCGCCTCTGTCGACCCGGCACTCCCGGGCGGTCCGCAACGCGGTACGGACCTCACGTTCATGCGCATGCAATGCCTCCAGCACCGCGTGGCGCCCTGCGCCGCTGGGCCGATTGCACCCTGGCCAACGGGTGCCAAACCGACTTTCAAAGCCACGGCTTCTGAAGTCATTCAAACGGAGGTCGTCATGGCCCGTGTATGTCAAGTCACCGGAAAGGGTGTGCGGACCGGCAACAATGTCTCGCATGCCAACAACAAGAGCCGCCGCCGCTGGTTGCCCAACCTGCATGAGCGTCGCTTCTGGGTCGCCAGCGAAAACCGCTGGGTCAAGCTGCGTGTGTCCAGCACCGCCCTGCGCACCATCGACAAGAATGGCATCGACGCCGTACTTGCCGACATGCGCGCCCGTGGCGACAAGGTCTGAGGAGTAAACCATGGCCAGCAAAACTCAAGACAAGATCCGCATGATCTCCTCGGCCGGCACCGGCCACTTCTACACCACCCGGAAGAACAAGAAGAACACTCCGGAGAAGTTCGAGTTCAAGAAGTACGATCCGGTCATCCGCAAGCACGTGATCTACAAGGAAGGCAAGATCAAGTGACGTACCGGCGCGTTCGCGCTCCGCGCGAACGCCTTTGCCGGAACGTCATCCCTGCGAAAGCAGGAGGCGCTTCTCAACGGCGCAGCCGGTCATCCAGTGAGGTACTCAAAACCCGCCCTCTGGGCGGGTTTTTCTTTTGCCCATGCTCACCCCGGCGCAGCCTTGAAGGGAGAGCGTGGCGCGAAAGCCCCGATGAGCGCTCCGGCCAAACATGGAGCTGAACTCTCCGCTCCGAACCCTCACCCCAAGACGTGAGAGGGGCTCAATGCCCCCACACCCTCCCAAAAAGAAACCCGCCAATCGGCGGGTTTCTTCTGGAGATTCAATCCGAACCGGATCAGGCCGTGGCAGCCGCCACCGTGTAGCCCTTCAGCCGCTGGGCAAACTCCTGCAGCGCACGGATGCCGCTTTCCTCGGCCTCGTGGATCCACTGCTGCAGGCCTTTCAGGGCCTGCTCGGCACCACGCTGCTCCATCAGGGCGGCGAGGCGGCCGCGGAATTCGACCACGGTTTTCAGGGTGGGACGCTTGGCCAGCACTGCCTGCAGGCGCTCGCTGCCTTCGCTGTCCAGCCAGCGGCCGCCATCTGCCAGGGCCAGGCGGATGCGACGCGGAATCGATTTCAGGTTCTCGCCGGCATGCGAGGCTTCGTCGGCAAGGGTCGGGATGATCACGCCGCGGTAGTAGTCGGTCATCGCCTGGAAACGGTGGGTGAGCACTGCCTTCAGGGTCTCGGCGTCGGGCAGGCGCACGTTCGGACGCACGTCCAGCGTGGGCGCCACGCGCAGCACCTTGGCCAGACCGACGGCGCGCAAGCCGCAGATCGCCGCCCAGCCGATGTCGAATTCCCACTTGCGCAGGGCGAACTTGGCCGAGCTGGGGAAGGCGTGGTGATTGTTGTGCAGCTCTTCGCCACCGATCCAGAAGCCCCACGGCAGCAGGTTGCGTGCGGTGTCGGCGCTCTCGAAGTTGCGGTAGCCGGCCCAGTGGCCGATGCCGTTGACGAAGCCGGCGGCCCAGAACGGGATCCAGATCATCTGCACCGCCCACAGCGCCGCACCGATCACGCCGAACAGCGCCAGGCTGACCACCAGCATCAGCGCCGGCCCCCAGTAGGGATGCGCGCCATAGAGCTTGTGTTCGATCCAGTCGTCCGGGGTGCCGCGGCCGTACTGCTCCATGTCCTGCTTCGACTCGCAAGCGTCGCGGTACAGCGACACGCCGTCCCAGAACACCTTCTTGATGCCGTAGATCATCGGGCTGTGCGGGTCTTCCTCGGTTTCCACCTTGGCGTGGTGCTTGCGATGCACTGCCACCCATTCGCGGGTGACCATGCCGGTGGTGAGCCAACCCCAGAAGCGGAAGAAGTGCGCCAGCGCCGGGTGGAAATCCACGCCGCGATGGGTCTGGCTGCGATGCAGGTACAGCGTCACCGTGAAAATGGTGAGCTGGGTCATCACCAGCATGTAGACCAGCATCTGGCCCCACGTGGCGTGGGTCAGACCTTCGGTCAGAAACGTGAGAACGGCATCAAGCATGAAAAGCCACCGGGGTAAGGGACAAGGCAGTGTAGAGCACCGGTTCCCGTACCCGCCAGCATGGTGCCGACCACGGATCGTGGCCGGGGGTCAAGAGGCTGCAGTCGGGGTGGCGACGCCTGCCTGTGCATGCCACCGGTTGCCTGACGATGGGGGCACCGGGACAATCATGCAATGACTTCGATCAATTCCGATGTTCGAGCCCCCCTGCTGCAACTGGACCGGATCAGCCGCCGCCGCGCCGGCCGGCCGGCGGTAAGCGAGCTGAGCCTGACGCTGGAACGCGGCCAAGTGATCGGCCTGCTCGGCGTCAACGGCGCCGGCAAATCGACCACCTTGTCGATGATTGCCGGCGCGTTGCGCCCCGACAGCGGCGCCATCCGCCTCGACGGCCACGATTTCCTCGAGCAGCCGGAACTGGCCCGCGAGCGGATCGGCTGGCTGCCGGAACGCGCACCGGTATGGGCGGAGCTGAACGTGGAGGAGCACCTCGATGCCCACGGCCGGCTGCGCGGTCTGCGCGGCACCGCGCTGCGCCAGGCGCGCGAGGCGATCATCGAACGACTGGAACTGGACACCTTACGCCGCCGTCTGGCCGGCGTGCTGTCGCAGGGCCAGCGCCAGCGGCTGGGTCTGGCCTGCGCGCTGTTGCACAAGCCCGCCCTGCTGGTGCTGGATGAGCCGGGCAATGCGCTGGATCCGGTGCAGGTGGCGGCCCTGCGTGCGCTGATCCACGAACAGGCTGATGCCGGCACCGCGGTGATCCTGTCCACCCACCTGCTGGCCGAGGTCACCGCGACATGCGATCGCGTGGCGATCCTGCACGAAGGCAGGTTGCACCACGACGGCGAGGTGCATGCCGACGACCACGCCGCGCTGGAACAGACCTTCTTCGGCATCGCCATGCACGGCGCCACCGCACCGGCGCAGGCGGCATGACGGCGCTAGCGGTGGCCCGGCTGGAAAGCCGGCGATTGAGGGTGCGCCCGCTGGGCTGGGTGCTGGCGGCACTGACCCTGGCCTGGTTGGCGTGGAATTTCACCCTGCTGCTGGGCAGTTTCCTGTCCACCCAGGTGCAGCGCGCCGCGCTGCCCGACGGCCCCGGCTTCACCGATCTGGTGGCGGTGCCGCTGCTGGCCCAGCTGGCCCAGCTGGCCTTCGTGGTGGTGCCGCTGCTGGGCATGTCGATGCTGGCCGGCGAACGCCGCAACGGCACCTTGCCGCTGCTGTTCGCCGCCGGGTTGTCGCCATCACGCATCGTGCTGGGCAAATACCTGGCGCTGGTCGGCTGGCTGGCATTGTGGCTGTTGTTGACCCTGGCGATGCCGCTGGCGCTGGCCGGCAGCACTGATCTGGACTTCGGCAAACTCGCTGCCGCCACATTGGGTCTGGCGCTGATGCTGGCGACGCTGGCGGCGATCACCCTGGCCTGCTCCAGTTTCGCACCGCACCCGGCCATCGCTGCCGCGGTCGCGCTGGTGATCGGGCTGGCGCTGTGGAGCGTCAATCTCGGCGCGCAGATGGCCGGCCTCAACGGCGGCGTGATCAACTGGATCGCGATGAGCAGCCACCTGCAGCCGATGTTGCGCGGGCTGGTGTCCAGTGCCGACGTGCTGTGGTTCGTGCTGGCCGCCGCGCTGGCGCTGGCACTGGCGATCCGCCGGCTGGCCGGTGAAAAGGAGCGCGGCTGATGCGCAAGTTGCTCAGACACCTCGATGGCTGGCTGTTCGCCCTGCTGCTGGTACTGGCGGCAGGCGCACTGGGTTACCTCGGCACGCGCTACGCCCATCAATCGGACTGGACCGCCCACGGCCGCAGCAGCCTCTCGGCGGAAAGCCGCGCGGTGCTGGCCCAGTTGGACGGCCCGGTCGAAATCACCAGCTACGCCAATCCGCAGGGCGACCTGCGCCAGACCGTGGCCGGCTTCCTGCAGCGTTATCAGGCAGCCAAACCCGACCTGAGCCTGCACTTCGTCGATCCGCAACTGGACCCGGCGAAGATGCGCGAGCTGGGCATCACCGTCGATGGCGCGTTGATCCTGCGCTACAGGGACCGCGAGCAGCGCCTGGACGAGTTGTCCGAGCGCAGCCTGACCAATGCGCTGGAGCGGCTGCTGCGCGGCAACGATCGCGTGGTCGCCTTCGTCACCGGCGACGGCGAGCGCCGCGCCGACGGCCAGGCCAATGCCGACCTCGGCACCTTCATGGCCCAGCTGGAAAGTCGCGGCATGCGCGCGGTGCCGCTGAACTTCACCCAGGTCACCGCGGTACCCGAGCACACCGATCTGGTGGTGCTGGCCAGTCCCTCGCTGGCGCTGCCGCCGGCGGCGGTGCAGGCACTGACGGGCTACCTGCGTGTCGGCGGCAACCTGCTGTGGCTGAGCGAACCGGGCAATGACGATCTCGACCTCAAGCCGCTGGCCGATGCGCTGGGCATCCGCGTGCTGCCGGGCGTGTTGGTCGACGGCTCCGGCGCCGCGCTCGGCCTGCAGGATCCGCGGCTGATCGCGCTGGGCGACTACCCCGGCCACGCCATCACCCGCGGCTTCACCCTGACCACGCTGTTCCCGCAGGCCTCGGCGCTGGCCCGGCTCAGCCAGGGCAACTGGGCGGTGGCACCACTTCTGCGCTCCGGCGCGCAAAGCTGGACCGAGTTCCAGCCGATCGACAACAGCACCAGCTCCAGCATCCGCTTCGACGCCGACGCGGGTGAACTGAAAGGCCCGCTGGACTTCGGCTTCGCGCTGAGCCGGCTGTCGCCCAGCCCGGACAAGAGCGAGCAGCGCGCAGTGGTGATCGGCGACGGCGACTTCCTGTCCAACACCTTCCTCGGCAACGGCGGCAACCGTGCGCTGGGCGAGCGCGTGTTCGACTGGCTGCTCGGCGACGACAAGCTGGTCGAGCTGCCGCCGCGCGGCGCGCCGGACAAGACGCTGGAGATCTCGCAGACGGAACTGAACGTGCTGAGCTTCGGCTTCCTGATCGCCCTGCCGCTGTTGCTGCTGCTGACCGGCGGCCTGATCGCCTGGCGCCGGCGACGCCGCTGATGACGCGCGCCAACCGCCAGCGCCTGCTTCTGCTGATCACCGTGCCGGTACTGCTGGGCGCGGCGTTGTGGCAGTGGCAGCGTGATGCCCACAATGCTCCCGGCAATCTGACTGCGCTGGATCCGGCCGCGATCACCCGCATTACCCTGCATCTGGCCGACGCACCCGCGCTGCACTACGAAAAGCGCGACGGCCACTGGTGGCACGTCGACGGCACGCCCGTCCGCGCCATCGACGGACGGCTGGACGATCTGGCCAGCACCGCCGCCGCGCCGGTACTGGGCTGGCGCGCACTGGGTGACTTCGACCCCACGAAGATCGGACTGGCTCCGCCCCGCGCGGTACTTGAGCTGGACGGCCAGACCCTCCAGTTCGGCGAGACCTCGGTCACCGGCCCGCAGCATTACGTGCGGGTCGGCCAGCGCGTCGCACTGGTGCCGTCGCGCTACATGCCGCGTTCGCCGGAACTCCACACCACGGAACTCCCGTAGGAGCGCGCTCGCGCGCGATGATCTTCCCCCCGACCCAACACCCACCATCACCGTGCCCGAACTCCCTGAAGTCGAAACCACCCGCCGCGGCATCGAGCCCCACATCGTCGGCCGCCGCGTCAGCGGCGTGGTGCTGCGTCGGCCCGACCTGCGCTGGCCGATCCCGCCGGAGATCAGCCAACTGCTGCCCGGCCAGCGCATCGATGCAGTGGAGCGGCGCGCCAAGTACCTGCTGCTGCACACCGCCGCCGGCAGCGCCCTGCTGCATCTGGGCATGAGTGGCGTGCTGCGTGTACTGCTGCCGGATGCACCGGTGGGCAAGCACGACCACGTCGACATCGCGCTGGAGCGCAGCGCCAGTCTGGGGCCGCGCATCCTGCGCTTCACCGACCCACGCCGCTTCGGTTGCCTGCTGTGGCAGTCGCCCGGCGAAACCCACGAGCTGCTGGCGAAACTCGGCCCCGAGCCACTCACCGACGCCTTCGACGGCGACCTGCTGTGGCATTTGTCACGCGGTCGCACGGCGGCAGTGAAACTGTTCCTGATGGACAACGCGGTCGTCGTCGGGGTGGGCAACATCTACGCCAGCGAGGCACTATTCCGCGCCGGCATCGACCCGCGCAAACCCGCCGGCAAGATCTCGCGCCCCCGCTACGCGCGACTGGCCGACGAGGTAAAGCAACTGCTGGCCTGGGCGATCGAACGCGGCGGCACCACCTTGCGAGATTTCATCAGCCCCGACGGTGCCCCCGGCTATTTCTTCCGCGAACTGATGGTCTACGGCCGCACCGGCGAGCCCTGCCACGTCTGCGGCACGTCGATCCGGCAAGTGGTTCTGGGGCAGCGCTCGACGTTCTGGTGCCCGAGCTGCCAGCACTGAACACTACTGCCGGACGCCGCTTTCCCAGCCAACGCCCCATGATTCAGCCGGGTCAATCGCCGGCGTTCTTCCGCAATGCCAGGGTTCGCACGATCAGCACCGCCAGCAGCGGGATGACGATCGCGTAGATGTACTGCGTCCGCGACACGCCGATGCCGAGCGGGAACCAGATGCCCGGCACGCCGATCGGATCGAGCAGCTCGCCGCCAAACAGCGCGGCCACGACCGTGGCCAGCGTGACGGGCGCCAGAACCCGCATCACACCATGGCGAACCATGCGCGCGCCGATCACCGCGAACAGCACGATCGATCCGAGCCGGCTGACGTTCGTCATGCCCGCGGCATCGATCACGACTCCGCTCACCCCCGCAATCGCCAGCACGATGGCCAGGACATCGACACTTCGCCATGGACGCGGACACCAGCGATTCCAGGCCAACGTCCAGGCCGCCACCATGGGCACCCACATCAGCGACGCCATGCATGCATAAGTCGTCAGCGACTGCAGGTCCGTCCACGAGACGATCGCGTTGTTGAGGCGCCTGACTGCCGTGAGAGCAAGCGCGACACAGGCAAAGACCAGGAAACCCCGGCGATTGCTGCGGCGCAGGTACCCCAGTGCCAGGCCGACGAGCGCCAGCATGGCCAGCGGTTCGACCACGTCGACGATGTAGCCGGCGATGGTCCGCCGCCACTGCACGCGATGGAGCGCCTCGCTTGCCGGCCGGGGAGCCAGGATCGGTGCGCTGTGCATGCCGCCACTGTCCGGGCGGGCAACGGAGCCAGGCAGCATGTAGGTGCGCACGGCAAGCACGCCACGCGTACCCGCCGCATCCGCGGGAAGGGCGAATCGCAGCGGCCGCGTGCCGACCACTCGCAGGTCCGGGCCGAGCCGGCCCGAGCCGCCCAACTCCTGGCCGTTCCAGTACAGCGCATAGCCATCCTCGACCAAGGTCGGCCCCAGGATGTCCCACGACGCGTGTCCGGCCGGCACCGTCACCACACGTCGGTACCAGGCGTAGCCGTGATAGCCGGCATGGCCGCGCGCCATCCATCCGGCCACGTAATCGGGCAGGCCCACGTCGCTATCGTGACTGCCCGGCAGGGCCGTCATGTCGATCGTCTCCCAGCCGGCATCATCCACGGCCGGAGCCGCCCAGCCCGGGTCGTCGCCGATCTGGAATTGCCAGGGGCCATCGAGCAAGGTCGCGGCGGCACGCAGCGCCGGCGGATCGGCACGGCCGCCGACGGCCAGGACGGCAATCACGGCGAGCAGAATGACCAGAGCCGTCACGACCATGCCGACAATCCATCTGCGCTGTGTCGCGTCGATCAACGGTGCTGTCGGGGAGGTCGATTCGGGCATCGCTCCAGAGTCCTGTCGTGATGTCTTCGGTCGATCACGAGCCTACCATCAAAATCCATTTTGACGGTAACACTGGAGTCATGACGGTAGAATTGGCACATGCCTTCCATGCGCCGTCACCTGCCTTCACGCCCCATTGCCGACATCCGGCTCGATGGCGGACGCCTGTGTCTGGATTTCGTCAACACCATCCACGATCGCTACGCTGCGGAGGTCGAGGATTACCTGCAGCCGCCGCAGCATTTCATCGCATGGTGCATCCGCACCGGGGCGTTGCACCCGGACGAGGCCATCCGTTTGCCGCGCACCGCACACGAGCGCGCGGCACTGATGCGTGAGGTGGCAACCCTGCGCCGGTACCTGCATGCCTTGTTTGCCGCGCGGATCGACGACATGCCGCCACCTGCGGATGCGCTGCGCGGCTTTGACCGCCGGCTGCACCGTGCCTGGACCAGCCAGTCATTCGGTGCGGACGGGCAATTGCACTGGCGCACCGATGCCCGCAACGCATGGCTGCCGCTGAAACGCATCACGCTCGATGCACTGGACCTGTTGGGCAGCCCGTCCGCCTCGCGGCTTCGCCGCTGCGCCAATACCGATTCCTGCGGCTGGCTGTTTCTCGATACCAGCAAGAACCAGCGACGCCGCTGGTGCGCCATGGAAACCTGCGGCACCGCCGACAAGATGCGTCGCTATCGTCAGGGTTGAGGTCGAATCAGGCCGCGCTGCGAAGCACGGTTACCCCACGCACCGCCCCTGCCCCGGACGCCGGCCTTCAATCCGGCCAGTGGAAGGCAACGTGGGTGTTGCTGAACCGCGGATCGTCCATGCTGCCGCCGGGCTGGGCGACGAGGCCGTGTGGCAGGCCGTCGACGGCGACCGCCTGGCCGGCTTCGAAATGAGCGCCCAGTACCTGAAGTTCGGCCAGCCGCTCAGCCAGCGCACCGGCGCGGTCGATCGCGTTGTCGGGCACGCCATGGATGCTGATGTCGGGGCGGCCGAACTTGCGCAGGCCACGGGTATGGATCCACGAACGACCGGCCTCCGCTTCCGCATCGCACAGGATCAGCAGGTGGTTGCGGATCGGCGCGCCATCGCGGATCAGGTATTTCACGCGCCAGTCGGCGGCAGACATCAAGCCGAGGATCTGCGGATCGAGAATCGCCACGCCACCGATGTCGAGCAGGCCGGCCAGCACGCCCAAGGTGTCGCGCAGGTAACCGGTGGCCTGGCTGTCCGGCAAGGTGCCGCGCACCACGATCACCTCGGGCGCATCCAGTGCCAGCTTGTACGCCTCCGGCGCATCGTCCTTGAACATGCGGCCCATCGCGCCCTTCAGCGGATAACCCTCCCACTGCCGCAGCGCCTGATGATGATGGTTGGTCGACTCGATGCCCTTCGGCAAACCCGGGCTGCCGTAGTCGGCCGACGGCACGCGCACCGTGTCGAATTTTCCGAACACGTAGAACTGCAGCACGATGTTCTCGTCGCTGGCATGCCAGTGCGGTCGCTGCCAGGCGGGGATGGTGATCGGGGAAGTCATGGCATTCCTTGGGGTCGGGGTCAACGGCTTTCGCCCAGTGGCAGCACCGGCTGTTGCAGCTCGATGCGTCCCTCGCCTTGGCTGATCTTTTTGAATTCGGCGCGGCTCACCGAGACATAGCGGTCGTTGCCGCCGATCTCAACCTGCGGGCCTTCGGTGACCGCGCGGCCCTGCTCATCCACACGCACCACCATGGTCGCCTTGCGGCCGCTGTGGCAGATCGTCTTGATCTCCTCCAGATTGTCGGCCCAGGCCAGCAGATAGCGGCTGCCCTCGAACAGCTCGCCGCGAAAGTCGGTGCGCAGTCCGTAGGCCAGCACTGGCACGTTGAGCCGGTCGACCACGTCGCTGATCTGCCACACCTGCGTCTTGCTGAGGAACTGCGCCTCATCGACGAATACGCAGTGCAGCGGGCCGCGCGCGGCGATGTCGTGCTCAACCAACGCCAGCAGATCCTCGTCGCCACCGAAACGGCGCGCGTTCGCCTTCAGGCCGATCCGCGATGCCACCACACCCTCGCCATAGCGATCATCCAGCGCCGGCGTGAGGATCAGCGTGCGCATGCCGCGCTCGTGGTAGTTGTACGCACTCTGCAGCAGCGTGGTGGTCTTGCCGGCATTCATTGCCGAGTAATAGAAATAGAGTTTGGCCATGGAGTGCCGGGAATGGGGAGTCGGGAATGGGAAATGGCAAGAGCGGCTCGCGGCCTGGCCATGCCCTTCATTTTCTCACAGACGCCGTCCGCTACTCCCGATCCAGCGGCGTGTTGCCGCCGGTGAAGCTCGAGCGGGCCTGGGCCAGGCGGTATTTGTGCTCAGCGCGGCTGCGGCGCCAGTCGCGCAGGACGCACAGCGCGTAGATCAGCTTGAACAGGCGCAGTTTGCGCAGCACCAGCGGGGTGTCGTAGAGGTCGCCGGCCAGCATCGAGATCACGCCCTGCTCCAGCTGCCACTGATTGCTGGGGTGGCGGAACATCTGCTGCATCACCGGGCCGTTGAAGCGGTAGATGAAGAACGAGAAGCGCGCCATCGCGGCCCGCTGGCGTTTTTCCAGACGCCGCTGCAGCGCCTGCTCGCGATGCGGTTCGCGCAGGGCCTGATCGACCACCTCCACCGCTTTTTCCGCGCCACTCATCGCCAGGTACACGCCGGAGGAAAACACCGGATCAAGGAAGGCAAACGCGTCGCCGACCAGGATCCAGCCGGGGCCGGCCATGCAGCTTGAATCGTAGGAGTAGTTGCCGGTGACGCGGACCTCGCCGTCGATCAGCTCGGCCTGCTCCATGCGCTGCCACAGCCCTTGGCTCATCTTCAGCGTGTCCAGCAGGAACTCGACGGTGCGGCCCTTGCGCTGCTTCAGGTAATCCGGCCGGCAGACCGCGCCCACGCTCATCACCCCGTCGGGCAGCGGGATCATCCACATCCAGCCATGGGCGAAGTTGTAGATGCTGATGTTGCCGCCATCCTCACCCTCGCGCCGGGTGGCGCCGCGGAAGTGGCCGAAGATCGCCGCGCTCTGGTGCTGGCTGTTCTTGCGCTTGAGTTTCTTCTTCGAGGAAAGCAGCGCATCGCGGCCGCTGGCGTCGACCACGTAGCGCGCATCGATCGCATAACTGCGACCATCATCAGTGCGCACGTCCAGCCGCGTCTCGCGCGACCCGGACTGCTCCACTTTCTCCACCTTGTGCCCCTCGCGGGCATCGGCACCGCATTCGGCAGCATGCCGGTAAAGCATCCGGTCGAAGTCCTGACGCCACACCTGATAGGCATGCGGCGGGCTCTGCCCGATCGCGCGGGCAAAGGCATAGGTGTTGTAGCCGCGTTCGTTGTCCGCCTCGAAATCCGCGCCGGGCTTGAACACGCCCAGCTCGCGCACCTTGTCCAGCACACCCAGCCGCTCGAACACCGGCAGGTTCATCGGCAGCAGGGATTCGCCAATGTGGAAGCGCGGGTGGTGATCCTTCTCCAGCGCGATCACCCTGTAGCCTTTGCGTGCCAGCAACGCTGCTGCGGTACTGCCGCCCGGACCGCCCCCGATGACTGCCACGTCGCAGCTTTCGACCGTGGCCTCGCCCTGTTCCCTCATGCATGCCCCTCCGCCAGCAAACCCCGATTATGGCCGAAGCCGTCGGGTCGTGAGCAGGCTCTCTGGTAACATCGACCGCCGCCTCACGCATCACCCCGACCCATGCTCAATCCGCAACAACAGGCCGCCGTCGAGCACTGCGACAGCCCGCTGCTCGTGCTGGCCGGCGCCGGCTCCGGCAAGACCTCGGTGATCACGCAGAAGATCGCCTACCTGATCCAGCGCCGCCGCCTGGCCGCCTCGAAAATCGCCGCGATCACCTTCACCAACAAGGCCGCGAAGGAGATGCGCGAGCGCGTCGGCAAGCTGATCAGCAGCGAGGACGCGGCAGCGCTGACGGTGTGCACCTTCCACGCACTGGGACTGAAGTTTTTGCAGATCGAGCACGCCCGCGCCGGCCTGCGCCGCGGTTTCTCGGTGCTGGATGCCGACGACAGCGAGGGCATCGTCAAGGAACTGGCACCGAAAGGCGCCAAGCCCGACGTGCTGTTCGGCATCCGCAACCTGCTCAGCCGCGCCAAGAACAGCGGCCTGTCGCCGGAAGAAGCGCTGGCCGCCGCGCACAGCCCGCGCGAACTGGAAACGGCGACCATCTACGACCTCTACCAGCAACGCCTGGCCGCCTTCAACGCGGTGGATTTCGACGACCTGATCCGGCTGCCGCTGCGCATCCTGGAAAGCGACGCCGAATGCCGCGACGCCTGGCGCGAACGCCTGCGCTACCTGCTGGTGGACGAATACCAGGACACCAACGACGCGCAGTATCGCCTGCTCAAGGCCCTGGCCGGCGAGCGCGGCAACATCACCTGCGTCGGCGACGACGACCAGTCGATCTACGCCTGGCGCGGCGCCAATCCCGAGAACATCGACCAGCTCGGCCGCGACTGGCCGAATCTGCGGGTGATCAAGCTGGAGCAGAACTACCGCTGCGGCAAGCGCATCCTGCGCGCGGCCAACAAGCTGATCGCCAACAACCCGCACCTGCACGAAAAGAAGCTGTGGAGCGAGCACCCGGAAGGTCCGCCGATCCGCGTGCTGGAGTGCAAGGAGGGCGAGCACGAGGCCGAGCGCGTGGCGGCCATCGCCACCACGCTGGCCGAGAGGCACAAGGCACGCTGGGAGGACATGGCGATCCTCTACCGCGGCAACTTCCAGGCCCGTCCGCTGGAAAAGGCGCTGCGCATGGCGCGCATCCCCTACCACCTCACCGGCGCGCTGAGCTTCCTCGACCGCGCCGAGGTGAAGGATCTGCTGTGCTACCTGCGCCTGCTGACCAACCCCAGCGATGACGCCGCCTTCCTGCGCGTGGTGAACGTGCCCAAACGCGAGATCGGCGCCACCACGCTGGAGAAGCTGGGCCAGATGGCACAGTCGAAACACTGCTCGCTGCTGGAAGCCACCCGCAGCGACGGCGTGTTGCGCCAGCTCACCCCGCGCCCCGCCGCCGCACTGGCCGGCTTCTCCGAACTGATCGACGAACTGCGCAGCGCCTCGCTGCACGAAAGCGCCGCCGACCTGGTCGAGCGCATCCTCAAGCGCACCGGCTACGCCGCGCAGATCGCCGCCAGCACCACCGACGCCACAGTGCGCGAGCGCAAGCTGGGCAACCTGCGCGAACTGGCCGACTGGTTCCGTGCCATGCAGAAGAATGGCAACAGCGCCGGCGACCTCGCCTCGCAACTGGCCCTGCTCAGCCACGCCGACCGCGACGAACCGGGCAATGCCGTACGCATGATGACCCTGCACGCAGCCAAGGGCCTGGAGTTCCGCTTCGTCTTCATCGTCGGCTGCGAGGACGGCACCCTGCCGCACGAAGGCGCGCTGGACGAAGGCCGCGTCGACGAGGAACGCCGCCTGATGTACGTCGGCATCACCCGCGCCAAGGAGCTGCTGACCCTGTCCTGGTCGGCCCGTACCAAACGCTACGGCGAAATCCACAACAACCAGCCCAGCCGCTTCCTGCACGAACTGCCGCAGGACGACCTGCACTGGCAGGGCAAAGACCCGGAAGCGGACAAGGAAGCGGTACGCGAAACTGCCGAATCGCACATGGCGAAGATCAAGGCGATGCTGGCAGGGGGGTGACCCGTCCAACGCCGCCCCCACCTTTCAGCAGACCAAGACGATGCCCACCACGACTGGCCATACCGACCCCTTCTCCGAACTTTCCGGCGCCTTCAACCGGCACGACTGGCAGCGCGCTTTTTCGCTGGCGCGGACACTGCTGCAGCAACAGCCGGCACATCCCCTGCTGCACTACATCGCTGGCGCTTCCGCGCTGGAACTGCAACAGATGCCGCAAGCGCTCACCCATCTCAGGCAAGCCAGCGCGCTGGCACCGGGGCGGGTCGATTTCATCATGCTCTACGCCAGGGCACTGAGCATGGCCAAGCTGCGCGAACCGGCGCTGGAAGTGGCGGCACGCGCCGAGCAACTGGCGCAGAACAATCCCGCGGCACTTGATGCACTTGGCGTCATCTATACCCAGGCTGGCGAGCACGCACGGGCCATGCAGGTATTCCGCCGACTGATCGAATTGGCTCCCGATCAGGCACACCACCATTTCAACTACGCCGCCGCACTGGTTATTGCCGGCGACATCACCCAGGCCGAAGCCGAGTTCGAAACCTGCCTGACACTGGATCCGACCTACTGGCGCGCGCACCTCTCGCTGACCCAGGTGCGCCGGCAGACGCCGGAACACAACCACATGGAGCGTCTGGAAAAACTGCTGCCCACCGCCGGTCAGGATCCGATGGCGCTGGCCAACCTGCACCTGGCCCTGGCCAAGGAGCTGGAGGATCTGAAGCGCTACCCGCAGGCCATCGAGCATCTGAAGCAGGGCAAGGCTTTCGCGGCCAGCGGACGCCATTACGATTTCGCCGACGACGAAGCCCTGTTCACCGCGATCGAGCAGGCCTTTTCCGTACCGCAGGTCGTGCAGGGCGGCAACCCTTCGCGCAAGCCGATCTTCGTCATCGGCATGCCGCGCAGCGGTACCACGCTGGTGGAACGCATCCTCAGCAGTCATCCGGACGTCCATTCCGCCGGCGAACTGCTGGACTTCGGGCTGGTGCTCAAGCGGGCCAGCGGCAGCACCACGCCAGCCCTGATCGACGCCGACACGGTAGCCCATGCCTCTACGCTGGACGGCGCCGTGCTCGGCGAAGCCTATCTCGCCAGCACCGAAGCCCGCGTGGCGGAAAGCGGCAAACCGCGTTTCGTCGACAAGCTGCCGCACAACTTCCTGTATGCCGGTTTCATCGCCCGCGCCCTGCCCGAGGCCAGCATCGTCTGCCTGCGCCGGCACCCGATGGATACCTGCCTTAGCAATTTCCGCCAGTTCTTCGGGGTCACTGCACCGTTCTTCGGCTACTCCTTCGATCTGGCCAACACCGCCCGCTACTACACGCTGTTCGACCGCCTGATGGCGCACTGGCAGCGGGTGATGCCAGGGCGCATCCTGGAGCTGCACTACGAAGACATCCTGTCCAACCAGGAACAGGCCACCCGCCAGTTGCTGGAGCACTGCGGGCTGGACTGGAACGATGCCTGCCTGACCTTCGAGAACAATGCCGCCCCGGTCGCCACCGCCAGCGCAGTGCAGGTACGTTCACCGATCTACAAGAGCGCGCAGGGCCGCTGGAAAGCCTACGGTGACAGCCTTGACGAGGTGCGCAAGATTCTGGGTGACGCCGGCATCGCCATCGACGACTGACGCCAGGCGCGACCAGACCACGGTTGCCCATCGACACCGCGCAACAAAAAGGGCCCCGCCGAAGCGGGGCCCTTTGCTTTGCACTTCAGGCAAACGACAACGGCTTACTTGCCGAACTCGTAGCTGGCCTGCAGGTACATCGCACGACCGAAGGCGTTGTAGTTGCCTTCGTTGTACGGCGCACTCTCGTTGCCACCATAGGAGTAGTCGATCGGCGGCGCCTTGTTGAACAGGTTGTTCACCATGAACGACAGACCCAGAGCCGAAGTGACCTGGTAGCTCACCGTGGCGTTGTACAGCGTCCACGGCTTGAGCTTGGCCGCGTACGGGCTGCTCACGTAGTCGTCGTACGTCGTGGAGATGTAGTTCGGGCTGTGGCCATAGCGGTTGATGTACAGCGATGCACCCCAGTCGCCACGCGACCAGCTGACCGTCAGGTTTTCCCTGGTCCTGAAGTCGGTGCTCCAGCCCGGATGACGCAGCAGGTCGATGGTCGGATCTCCCGGGTACTGCTTCAGGGTGTGCTTCAGCGTGTTGCTGTACGAACCCTGCAGGGCCAGATTGCCGGCACTGCCGAGGCTGGTCAGGTAGCTGAAGTGGGCGATGACGTTGTTGGTGGTCTCGTTGGAGACGTTCACCTTCGGCACGAACAGGTAATCGATTTCACCCTGGGCGTTGCGTTCGATCTGCGACAGCGCGGCCACGCAGTTCGGCGAGCTGATGTCCTGGATGCCATTGCGGCACTGGTATTCATCCAGCAACAGGCCACCGATGCTCTGCTGGTTCACTTCGTTGTTGATGTCGGTGTGGTAGTAGTCCACGCCCACGTTGAAGTTGCTGCTCGGGGCCCACACCACGCCGTACGACCACACCTTGGCGTTGATCGGCTTCAGCTCGGTGTTGCCAGCCTGCTCACCGTAGACCTGGTGGTTGGAGTAGCGCAGCGGGCAGTCACCGACATGGGCCGGGTCGAAGCCCAGCTGGTTGCAGGTGTAGTAGTCAGCCACGTTGGTGTAGAAGCCACTCAGGCCCTGGAACTCATCGGCCAGGGTCGGCGCCTTGAACGCGGTGCCGTAACGGCCACGCACCAGCAGGCTCTCGAACGGACGGAACTCGAAACCGGCCATGTAGGTGGTCTTGCCGACGTTGTCGCCGTTGACGTGGTAGGAGTCACGACGGCCCGACAGATCCAGGGTCAGCATGCTGAAGACCGGCAAGCGCAGCTCGGCGGTCAGCGCATAGCGGCTGCGGTGACCCGCACCCTGCACATCGGTCTGGCCCCAAACCGAGCCATTCAGCAAATCCGGAGCCGGAGCATAGTCCCACCCCTCGTTGCCGCCTTCGGCCACGATCGCCAGACCAGCATCACCGCCAGGCAGGCTGAACAGCGAGGCGTCGGTCAGCTGCGCGCGCAGCATGTTGTTCCAGGTCTTGGCACGGGTGTTGACGTAGCCGGTGAAGCCGGCGAAGTCCTCCGGGGAGACCGGCGAGTACAACTTGTCGTAGTCCGGCGAGAACACCGGGTAGTAGTTGTAGATCGGATCCACGCCCAGCTGCGGGCCCAGGATGCCGGCGAAGTAGTTCTCCACCGCACCGAAGGAGCGCACGAAGTTGAGCATGGTGGTGTGCTCTTCACTGTGCGTCAGGCTGACGTCGTAATCCCAGTCGGAGGAACCGATCGTGCCGTTGCCGCCCAGGGTGAAGTACAACGAGGTGTCGTACTGCTTGCTCATGTTGCCGCCGTAGCCACCGGCCATCTCTTCCGGAGCAAACGACTTCTGGATCTCGACCAGATCACCCTGGCCGCCGTTGACGTTCGGATCCCAGAACGCGCCATAGTTCAAGCTGGTACCCCACCAGTTGTAGCTGGAGCCGGCCGAATAGCGGGTCTCGGAATAACCGTACAGCACGTCAGCGTACAGCTGGTGGCTCGGGTTGATGTCGAAGGTGGCGTGGGCGTAGGCATTGCCGCTGCGCTCGCGGTTGGCCAGCGTGCGATAGCCGCCGCTGAACTCGGAGCCGCAGTACTGGCCGGCACCGTGGGTGGCCAGGTGCTCGGTGCCGCCGAACAGGCCGGTCAGGTTGGAGCACTTGTTCGGATCCATCATGTAAGGAACGGTGCCCGACGCCAGCGCGCTGTACTCGATCGTGTCATACGACGGATACGACGGAGTCAGCCCGTGATCGTTGCGGTGAGCGGTGATGCCGCGCGCGGTGCCCCACAGGGCCTCCTTGCTGTCGTACTGGAAGCCGGCCAGCAGCTTGAACTTGCCGAATTCCCAGCTGTCCGCACCGGACAGGCGGCGGCTGGCGCCACCACCACCGGTGTACCAGCCGTAGCGGGCACTGATGATCGGCGCATCGACGTGATCCTTCAGCACGATGTTGATCACGCCGGCGATCGCGTCGGAGCCGTACAGCGACGACTGGCCGCCCGGCAGGATGTCGATGTGGTCGACAAGGTCCGACGGGATGCCCGCGATGTTGTTGAACGCGTCCGAGCCGTTGTACAGGGCCGGGAAGCTGCCCATCGGCTTGCCGTTGATCAGGTACTTGGTGTAGCCCGGGTTCAGGCCGAACAGGCTGATGGTCTCGGCACCCTGGGTGAAGCCACCCGAGGTCTGCGAGCCCTGCACCGAACCTGAGGCGAACGAAACGCCCTGCAGCGCCTCGGCGACGGTGGAGAAACCCTTCACCTTCATGTCTTCGGCAGTGATCGTGGTGACCGGCGTGGCGGTCTCGATCTCGGTCTGCGGAATCAGCGAGCCGGTGACGGTTACGGCCTGCAGTTTCTTGGCCTGATCAGCTTGGGCATCCTGCGATTGATCCGACTGGCCCGCACCATCCTGTGCCACGGGCGTGACACCGTGGGCAAATGCGCCGGCGCAACTGAATGCCAGAGCGGCGACGATTGCCGTCGCAAGCTTTGATTTCAACATGGTTGGTTACTCCCAAGTCTGCTCTTCAAATGTGTAATGGATATCCCAGCTCGAGATACTCAAAAGCAGATGAGAGACAGCCATTGGCCACGATCCATTTGCTCAGGCAAGTCTTTGTCGAAGCTGGAATATTCGTAAAATATTGCGATTATCGTAATATTATCCGCAATACCAATCGCAATTTCCTGCGATAACATGAACGCAAAGAAAAGCGATCAGTTAGTTTAACACAAACATTACGCCTGAATTACCGATTCGTTTCACACCAGACGATGCCCGGGGAGATTTCTTCCCGGCCATGGAGAGTCATCATTTGAATAACCCCGCAAAATGGGAGCTGACAAAAACCGGAAGGTATCCGCGTGGCTACCGGCCACGCATCACGGAGACGCGGACAACCCTCTCATCCACTCCGTGGAACAGCACAACGCACGCCTCCAGCGCCCTCGCAAGAAATTGCTGCCATGCCCTCCTCGCGAGGCACAGCGTTTCTCACAACAGCTTTTCGGCTTCCAGCTCAGCCTTCAGATAGGCGTAATAGATCGGCGCGGCGATCACCCCGGTGAGACCGAAGGCAGCCTCCATCAGCAACATCGCCACCAGCAGCTCCCAGGCGCGGGCGCGGATCTGGGTGCCGACGATGCGGGCGTTGAGGAAATACTCCAGCTTGTGCACCAGCACCAGAAACGCCAGCGCGGCGATGCCCACGCCCAGCGACACCGACAGGCCGGCGATGGTGATCGCGGTGTTGGAGATCAGGTTGCCGATCACCGGCAGCAGGCCGACCACGAAGGTCACCAGCACCAGGGTCTTGGCCAGCGGCACGTGGATGTCCAGCAGCGGCAGCACGCCGAGCAGGAACAGGGCGGTGAACAGCGTATTGATCAACGAGATCTTGATCTGCGCGAACACGATGTTGTGGAAGGCCTGGGCCAGGCGCTGGCAACGCAGGCTCAATGCCGCCGACAGCGGCCCCATCTGGCTGGTGGGACGGGTGCGGCTGAGCGCCACGATCGCGCCCAGCACCAGGCCGATGATGATGTGCACGAATACCCGCGCCGCGCCCTTGCCGGCCAGTTGCAGCGCACCGGCATGCTTGCGCATCAGTTCCAGCGCCCCTACCCGCAGGTCCTCGACGCTGTTGGGCAGGTTGTCCACCACGACCGGCGGCAGTTGCTGGCGCGCCTTTTCCACCAGCGGCATCAACTGCTGCTGCCACAACAGGTGCGGGTTGCCGATTTCGGTGCGGAACAGGCTGATCGCACCGAGGATCAGCAGGATCAGCAGCCCCACCACCACCGCGCCCAGCAGCGCCACCACCACCACCCGCGCACGTTCGCCGGAAATCCGCCGCCCCAGCAACGGCACCATTGTCTGCACCAGTTCGAACACCAGCAGGCCGGCCAGCAGCGCCGGCAGCAGGTGGATGCCGATCACCAGCAGCAGGCCCGCCGCGATCAGCACGTAGCTGGCCATGCGGATCGCCGGTGAAGGCTCGCGGGAAACGGAGGGTGAGGAATTCATGCGGGAAGTCATGGGTGCTGTGGGGCCGCCAGTCTGTCATGCCCGGCTCTGACGCCGGAATAGCCTTACGGCTGTCGTAAACTCCGGCGATTATCTGCCATTTCACCGCATCCCAAGGATCGCCATGTCGTTTCGCCTGCCTCCCACCCTGCTTGCCCTGGCCCTGCTTGCCGGCTGCGCCACCGCGCCACAGCCCTCCGATACCACCGCGCCGGACAGCGTGACCGCCCCGGCTGCTCCGGCAGGTGCCGCCGCCAACGACAACCTCAACGCGGTGGCCTGGACCCAGGACGCGATCGAACACGACCTGATCTACGTGCAGACCTTCCGCGACGCCCAGGCGCGCCTGCTCGACGCACTGAAGGATCCGACCTGGGATGCACTGAGCGAAGCCGACCGGGCCGCCCCCATCGACGGCCTGAAGCCCGCGGTGGTGCTGGACATCGACGAGACCGCGCTGGACAACTCGCCCTACCAGGCGCGGCTGGTGCGTGACGGTGGCGAGTACAACGAAGCCGACTGGGCCGCGTGGTGCAAGGAGGAAAGGGCTCGGGCCATGCCCGGCGCGGTAGCGTTCACGCAATTTGCCGCCGAGCACGGCATCGAGGTGATCTACATCTCCAACCGCGCCAGGGACCTCAACGAGCCGACCCTGGCCAACCTGCGCAAGGTCGGTTTCCCGGTTTCCGGCCCGGAGTCATTCCTCGGTGTGGACACCTTCGTCGAAGGCTGCGAGCAGATCGGCACCGAAAAAGGCTGCCGCCGCCAGATGATCAGCCGCAAATACCGCGTGCTGATGCAGTTCGGCGACCAGATCGGCGATTTCGTCACGGTGCTGGCCAACAACGCGGAGGGTCGCGCCCGCGCGCTGGCGCCGTACGGGGACTGGATCGGCACCCGCTGGTTCATGCTGCCCAACCCCACCTACGGCAGTTGGGAACCGGCGATGTTCAACAACGACTGGACCGCCCCGATCGAAGAGCGGCGCCAGCAGAAGATCGACGCCCTGCGCTTCAATTGATGTAATTCAACAAGTTATGAAACAAACGAAAGGTATTGCCTGAATTTTGACGGGCTAGTAACATTTGTCCCGCCAACACCTGCTGACCAATGTTTTCACAGGCAAGGCCATTTCCCTTCCGGCTCCGCCGGATTTCCCCGCAGGACCTTCCGGTCCGCGGGGCTTTTCTTTTCCGGCTCCGCAAAAACCCGCCTCCGCCCTTGTTTCAGGGCCGTCGCGCCACTTACCCTGCGTGATCACACCGCTGCGGCATGCAGTACACGCCGCCAACCATCCGCACCTACTGCGAGAACCTGCCCATGCGCATGCCATCCCTCCGCCGTACCCTGCTGCCCCTGACCGCCGCCCTGCTGCTCGGCGCCTGCTCAGGCAAGGACAACCCCGCCGCACCCGGCGGCAACTCGCCGGAAGCGGCGGTGCAGTCCTCGATCGACCTGCTCAAGGCCGGTGATTTCGACGGCCTGTGGAAGCACGCCCTGCCGCCCGAGGACTACGCCAACATGCGCGCCGACTGGGACCGCCAGCGCGCGGATGCCGACCCGGTCAGCGCCGACGAGCGTGCCCGCTTCGACGAAGCGATGCAGAAGCTCACCGCGCCTGACGCCGAAACCCAGCTGTATGCCGAGCTCGAGCCGAAGCTGGCCGCCATGGAAGAGCAGTACAAAGACCAGTTGCCGGTGATGATCAGTGTCGGCCAGGCGCTGCTGAAGAGTGGCGTCACCCAGAGCACCAACCTCAGCGAGCAGCAGAAAAACCAGGCCAACGCGATGATCGACGTGGTCGTGCCGTGGGCGCAGCAGACCGCCTGGTTCGACAAGGACAAGGCCCGGCAGGCCATCAACGTGGCCGCGGCGACGGCCCGCAAGCTGGAGCTGAAGGACCCCGACCAGTTGCGCGCGATGGAATTCGACGCAGCCATGGGCAAGTTCTCGACCGGCTATGCCGGCCTGAAGCAGATCCTGGCGATCTACGGCCTGTCGGTGGACGAGGCGCTGGATTCGGTCAAGCTGACCCAGGTATCCAACAGCGACGGCCATGCCGTGGTGAAGATCGACTACACCCTGCTCGGCCAGCCGCTGTCGACCGAATCGAAACTGGTGGAGCAGGATGGCCGCTGGTACAGCGAGGACATGCTGGAGAACGTGCGCAAGTCGCACCGTGAGCTCATCCAGCAGCCGGCGGCAACGGCCAGCACCGGCGGCCCGGCCGACGCCGACGGCGCAGCGGTCGACTGAGCAGTCCAGCCCTTAGAATAGGGGGATGCATACGACTCCTCACGCGGACCCCGTGGTCCGCCAGCGCCCGCCCTGGTGGTTCAAGCTGGCCAGCCAGCTGCTGCAACCCTGGGTGCGCATCCGCCGCGACCCGGCCGAACCGGCCGGGTTGCTGCAGGCCAACGTACCCGTTTGCTACGTGATCGAGCGCGACGGCCTGTCCGACGCGCTGATCCTGCAGCGCGCCTGCCGCGAGGCCGGGCTGCCCAATCCGATGCGTCCGCTGCCCGGCACCCGCCGCCGGCGCTCGATGTTCGCGCTGGTACGCCGCGAGGGCTGGCTGTTCGGACGCACCCAGAAGCGCGCCTCGGGCGAACCGCTGCGGCAACTGGTGCAGGCTCTCGAAGCCACCCCGGAACACGATATCCAGATCGTGCCGGTCTCGATCTACGTGGGCCGCGCACCGAGCCGTGACAGCGGCTGGTTCCGCGTGCTGTTCTCGGAAAACTGGGTGATGGTCGGCCGCTTCCGCCGACTGCTGGCACTGCTGCTGAACGGCCGCGACACCGTGGTGCACTTCTCCGCGCCGGTGTCGCTGCGCAGCGTGATGGACGAATCCAGCCGGATCGCGCCGGAACGCCTGACCCGCAAGATCGCGCGCGTGCTACGCACCCACTTCCATCGCATCCGCGCCGCAGTGATCGGCCCCGACCTGTCGCATCGGCGCACCGTGGTCGACTCGGTGCTCAACGCCGAGCCGGTGCGCACGGCAATCGCCGCCAGCGCGACCAAGGAAAAGATCAGCCACGCCAAGGCCTGGCGCAAGGCGCACAAGATCGCGCTGGAGATCGCCGCCGACTACTCGCATCCGGTGGTGCGCTCGGCCTCGTTCCTGCTGCGCAACTTCTGGAACAAGCTGTACGACGGCATCTCGATGCACCACTTCGACAAGGCCCGCGCCGCCGCGCCCGGCCACGAAGTGATCTACGTGCCCTGCCACCGCAGCCACGCTGACTACCTGCTGATGAGCTACCAGCTGCACGTATCCGGCGTGGTGGTGCCGCACATCGCCGCCGGCGTGAATCTCAACCTGCCGGTGATCGGCCCGCTGCTGCGCCGTGGCGGCGCGTTCTTCCTGCGCCGCAGCTTCCGCGGCAACGCGCTGTATTCGGTGATCTTCAACGAATACGTGGCGCAGCTGATCGATCGCGGCGTGCCGATGGAGTACTTCATCGAAGGTGGACGCTCGCGCACCGGCCGCCTGCTGGCACCGCGTGCCGGCATGCTGGCGATGACCGTGCGCGCCTTCCTGCGCGCGCCGCGCCGGCCGGTGCTGTTCCAGCCGGTCTACATCGGCTACGAGAAGCTGATGGAGGGCAAATCGTATGCCGGCGAACTCAGCGGCAAGCCCAAGGAGAAGGAATCCCTGCTCGGCCTGCTCAAGGGGCTGAAGGTATTGCGCCAGCGATACGGCCACGTCGCGCTGAGCTTTGGCGAGCCGATCGAGCTGACCCCGCTGCTGGATGAGGCCGCTGCCGACTGGCGCAGCACCGGCACCGATCCGGATGCCAAGCCGGAATGGCTGGGCGCGGTCACCGACCGGCTGGCCGAACAGATCCAGATCAATATCAACCGTGCCGCCGACGTCAACCCGATCAACCTGCTGGCGCTGGCCCTGCTGGCCACGCCCAAGCACGCGATGGCTGAAGGCGACCTGCTGACCCAGCTCGAACTGGGCAAGGCGATGATCGAGGAGCTGGCCTACTCCGACCGCATCACGCTGACCCCGATGAATCCGGCGGCAATCATCGCCTACGGCGAACAGATGGGCTGGATCCGCCGCGTGCAGCACACGCTGGGCGACGTGCTGGTGGTCGATGCCGAACAGGCGGTGCTGCTGAGCTACTTCCGCAACAACGTGCTCCACCTCACCGCCAGCGCGGCCTGGGTCGCCTGCTGCTTCCTCAACAACCGCCGCATGTCGCGCGCCACCGTGGTGCGGCTGGGCCGGATCATCTACCCGTTCATCCAGGGCGAGTTGTTCCTGCCGTGGGATGGGGAAGGTTTCTCCGCGCAGTTGCAGACGACCATCGATTTCTTCGTGCGCCGCGGCCTGCTCGAATCGACCAACGACGGCCGCAGCCTCGAACGCGGCCCCGGCCAGGAAGACGGTGCGTTCCAGCTCAAGGTGATCGCACGCAGCCTGATCCAGGCCTTCGAGCGCTACTACATCACCATCGCCGCACTGGCCAAGAACGGCCCGCACACGCTCAGCAGCGGCGAGCTGGAAAGCGCCTGCACGCTTACCGCGCAACGCCTGTCGCTGCTCAACGAGCTGTCCGCGCCGGAGTTCTTCGACAAGGCGCTGTTCCGCGGCTTCATCCAGAAGCTGCGCGAATGCCGCATCGTATGGACCGACGACGATGGCAAGCTGGACTACGACAGCGCGCTGGAAGGCATGGTGCGCGACGCCAAGGTGATCCTGTCACGCGAGGTGCGCCACTCGATCCTCAAGATCACCCCCGGCGGCAACGACAACACTCCCCCGCCACCCGACAGCGACGCCGGCGCCCTGCACGAACGCCACGTCACCGCCGAACAGCAATCCCATCAGCCACCCGCCGCGTAGATCAGGCACCGTCCGACACCTCGCGGGAGAACCACCAAAAACCGCGGGCCATGCCCGCCCTGCGCTTTCCTGCCCTCCACTTCAGTAGCATGCGCCCATGAACGATCAGCCCGAATCCACCACCCACTTCGGTTTCCGCGACGTACCCGTCGGCGACAAGCAGAAGCTGGTCGGCCAGGTGTTCACCTCGGTGGCACGCAACTACGACCTGATGAACGACCTGATGTCGTTCGGCATCCACCGCCTGTGGAAGCGCCACTTCGTGGCGATCAGCGGCGTGCGCCGCGGCGACCGCGTGCTGGATCTGGCCGGCGGCACCGGCGACATCGCCGCGCTGCTGAAGCCAGTGGTGGGCGAGGAAGGCGAAGTCGTCGTCGGCGATATCAACGCCGCCATGCTCGGCGTCGGCCGTGACCGGCTGACTGACCGCGGTCTGGTATCCGGACTGCGCTGGGCCCAGCTCAACGCCGAATGCCTGCCGTTCCCTGACAACAGCTTCGATGCGGTGACCATGGCCTTTGGCTTGCGCAACGTCACCGACAAGGACAAGGCGCTGGCCGACATCTGCCGCGTGCTCAAGCCCGGTGGCCGCGCGCTGGTGCTGGAGTTCTCGCGAGTGCAGAGCGAGCTGTTCAGTAAGCTCTACGACTTCCACTCCTTCAAGGTGCTGCCCAAACTGGGCCAGCTGTTTGCCGGCGACGCCGACAGCTACCAGTACCTGGCCGAATCCATCCGCAAGCATCCCGACCAGGCCACCCTCAAGGGCATGATGGAAAACGCCGGCTTCGGCCGCGTGGAAGTGCGCAACCTCAGCAACGGCATCGTGGCGATTCACCGCGCATACAAGCTCTGACTGGCAGGCTCGGGATTCGACTCCGGAAACCTGTCGTCGTCATGCCGCCCCTCGCGGCCACCTGACGCGACGCGCCGCGGCGCTGCCACCGCCGGCCTGGCACCGAAGCTGCGGCCACTTCCGGAGGTCTTTCCGCGCCGGCGGATTCCCGGGCCTTCATGAGCGACTCCGCGCAAACAATCCAGCTTCCCTCCTCCACCGGGCGTGTGCGGAATCCACACGCGGACAACACCCGCTTCGTGCTGATCGTGCTGGTGGTCATCGGCCACGGTGTCGAAGAGCTCGGCGGCCACTCGCCGCTGCTGCAGGCGGTCTACCGCTTCATCTACCTGTTCCACATCCCGGCCTTCGTGTATCTGTCCGGCTCGCTCTCGCGCACCGACTTCGGCGTGCGCCAGGGGCTGCGCTGGCTGGCCACGCTGATCATTCCGCTGCTGGTGTTCCAGGCGATTTACCAGGGCTGGAACGCCTGGCTGCAGCAGCAACCTTTCACCTATCACGTCACCGTGCCGTACTGGCTGCTGTGGTATCTGGCCAGCCTGGCCTGCTGGCGACTGCTGCTGCCATCGATGCTGGCCCTGCGCCGACCGCTGCTGGTTGCATGCGTGGTGTCGCTGCTGGCCGGCTATGCCGACGACATCGGCTACCCGCTCAGCCTGTCGCGCACCCTGGTATTCCTGCCGTTCTTCATCGCCGGGCATCGCTACGGGCTGGACATGCCCGGTTCGCGCCGCGCCGCAACCGCCGCGCTGTTGCTGCTGGCTGCACTGGCCTGGCTGATCCGCGACATCGACCCGCGATGGCTGTATGGCAGCACCGCCTATCCCGACCTGTGGGGCGGCCCGCTGCGCGCCGGCCTGCTGCTGGCCTCGTCGCTGGGCGTGTGGGCGGTGCTGCGGCTGGCGCCGCGTCGACAAGGGGCGATGACCGCGATGGGCCGCCACAGTCTGGCCGTTTACCTGACCCACGGTTTGTTGATCAACGCCGCCAGTGCACTGGGACTGTGGAGCGTGCTGCGGCACCTGCCGCCATCGCAGCGACTGCTGCTGGCTGTGGTCGGCGGCACCGTGCTCGCCTGCCTGCTGACTCGGACCACCCGTCTGCTCAAACCGCTGATGGATTTCAGCTGGCTGCTGCAGCCGGCCGGATCACGAAGCAACAGGCTCCACTGAGAGGTTTCCCGGCATCCACTTTCCATGCGGCATGGCATGCGGCTGATCCAGATCAGTGGGTGATGACGGTGGCGGACGTATGTTGGTGATTCCCAACCACGGACCCACACCATGCCCGACCAGCTCCCACCCGACCCCAATGTCCACCTGTTCGACGCCCGCGGCATCGCCCGACGTTTCCGTCACTCGGCGATCTTCGGCGCGATCGGCGCACTGCGCAACGGCGAGACCATGCGCTTCGTCAACGACCACGACCCGCTGCCGCTGATCGCCCAGCTGCGCGAACGGCTCGGCGACCACCTCACCGTGGACTACCGCCAGCGTGACCCGGGCCCGGTGGTGATCGACTTCGGCATCACCGGCCTGCCACAGGAGTGATCTGCCGACAAACGCCGCCTTGCCGATGGTTGCGCGCAGGGTGGGCACCGCCCGCGTTGCGGAATGGCGGTTGGCGGAAGAGCCGCGGGCAGTGCCCGCCCTACGTCGCGCGGAAATCACCCTTGCTCGACCATCAGCAAGGCAGTGTCTACGCAGACGCGGTCAAGGTACGCGGCAATCGCGTCGTGATCGCCCCGACCCCGTAGGGCGGGCACCGCCCGCGCCGCGGAATGGCGGTTGGCGGAAAAGCCGCGGGCAGTGCCCGCCCTACGCCACGCGGAAATCCCCTTGCTCGACCATCAGCAAAGCGGTGTCTACGCAGACGCGGTCAAGGTACGCGGCAAACGCGTCGTGATCGCCCCGACCCCGTAGGGCGGGCACCGCCCGCGTCGCGGAATGGCGGTTGGCGGAAGAGCCGCGGGCAGTGCCCGCCCTACGTCGCGCGGAAATCCCCCTTGCTCGACCATCAGCAAAGCGGTGTCTACGCAGACGGGGTCAAGGTACGCGGCAATCACGTCGTGATCGCCCCAACCCCGTAGGGCGGGCACCGCCCACGTCGCGGAATGGCGGTTGGCGGAAGAGCCGCGGGCAGTACCCGCCCTACGCCACGCGGAAATCCCCTTGCTCGACCATCAGCAAAGCGGTGTTTACGCAGACGCCAAGGTACGCGGCAATCACGTCGTGATCGCCCCGACCCCGTAGGGCGGGCACCGCCCGCGTCGCGGAATGGCGGTTGGCGGAAAAGCCGCGGGCAGTGCCCGCCCTACGTCGCGCGGAAATCACCCTTGCTCGACCATCAGCAAAGCGGTGTCTACGCAGACGCGGTCAAGGTACGCGGCAATCACGTCGTGATCGCCCCAACCCCGTAGGGCGGGCACCGCCCACGTTGCGGAGTGGCGGTTGGCGGAAAAGCCGCGGGCAGTGCCCGCCCTACCGCGCGGAAATCACCCTTGCTCGACCATCAGCAAAACGGTGTCTACGTACACAAAACGGTTCACGACCGGACTTTCCGCTTGCGCATGTTGGCCAGCACCACGCCACCAATGGTGATCGCACCGCCCAGCAGCACCAGCACTCCCGGCACTTCGCCCAGCCACAGCCAGCCGATCAGCAACGCGATCGGCGGCGACAGGTAGATGAAGCTGCTCACCCGCGATGCCGAGGCGCGGCTCACCACCCAGTTCCAGGCCAGATAGCCGATGAAGGTCGGTGCGATGCCCAGCCACAACAGGGCGCCGATGTGCGACCAGGGGGCAGTGACCAACTCTTGCGGCAGGTGCCAGCCGAACGGCAGTGCCGCCAGCGTGGCGGCGAAAAAAGCCAATGCGGTGATGCCGGGAGCACTGTTGCGCGCCAGCAGTGGCTTCTGTCCCACGAAATAAGTCGCCGTGGCCATCACGCAGACCAGCACCAGCAAGGCCATCGGGTCGGCCTCCACCTGTTTGCCGCTGGACAACACCACCAGCACGGTGCCGAACAATGCCACCACCAGACCGACCCAGGTCCGCAGCGGCAGGCGCTCGCGCAGCCACCAGGCCGACAGTGCCGCGGTCGCCGCTGGCACCAGTGAAATCAGGATCGAGGCGGTGCCGCTGGCAATCCGCGTCTCGGCGTAATTCAGGCACACGTGGTAGACGGTCAGCCCGATCACGCCCAGCGCCGCCGCCCGTGGCCAATCACTGCGGCGTGGCAGCGGCAGTTTCTTCACCCACAGCAGCACGACGAAGCACAGCGAGCCGATCAGCAGTCGTGCGAAGGCGATTTCGCCCGGGGTGAATGAAGGCAGCGCGTAGGCGATCGCGGCATAGGCCGACGACCAGGTGACCAGCGCGATCGCGATGGCCAGCAGTGCGCGGCCATCGAGGCGTTCGACGGGTTCCATCGGGGATTCCAGCGGGGTGAAGGCACGCATTCTGCGAGCGACGGCCCCGGAAACCAAGCCGTTGACCGGATCTTTCCAGGCATGGCGCTCTGGTTCGCGCTGCCGCGCCTTATGATGGGTGGCTGATTCCAGGCTGACACCGGCCCACTCCACTCCCCTTCCCCCGAAAGACGATCCGATGACCAACAAGAAGCCGGGCGCCCCCGATGTGGCCCCCGCCAACCCCGAACGTCGCCGCCTGCTCGGCGGCATCGCCATCGCCGGTGCCGCCCTCGGCCTCGGCGCCTGCGGCAAGGACGAGTCGGCAGCCGTCACCAGCAACACCGGCACCACCGATGCCGCACTGGACGCCAGACTGCGCCAGCACATCCAGCACGTGGTGGTGCTGTTCGCCGAGAACCGCAGCTTCAACAACCTGTTCGCCGGCTTCCCCGGCCTGGCCCAGCCGCTGAAGTCGCTCGACTCGCCCGAATACCGCCAGCGCGACCGCGACGGCAGCGAGCTGACATCCCTGCCACCGATCTGGGGCGGCCTGGTGACCCACGAGCAGACCATCAACGGCCAACGCCATCTGATCGACGAACACGCCATCACCGGCCTGCCAAACCAGCCGTTTCCACTGCGCCTGCCGGACGGCAAGCCGCTGCCGTACAACCTGATCACCCGCGATCTGGTGCACCGCTTCTACGAAAACCAGCTGCAGATCAACGGCGGCAAAAATGACGGCTTCGTCGCCTGGGGCAACAGCGGCGCGCTGACCATGGGCCACTACACCGAAGGCGCCGAAAAACTGCAGCTGTGGCAGCTCGCCCGGCAATACACCTTGTGCGACAACTTCTTCATGGGTGCCTTCGGCGGCTCCTTCCTCAACCACCAGTACCTGATCGCGGCGCAACCGCCGTACTACCCGGACGCCGACCAGAGCCCCGCAAAGTTCCAGATCGCCCGGGTCGAGGGCGACGATCCGACCGGCATCCACCCGGTGCTGGAGGAACACTCCCCGGCCAGTGCCATGGAAGGTCGCCCCCACTTCGCCTCGCGCGATGCGCTGACCCCGGACTTCTGGGCGGTCAACACGATGGGCCCGCCATACGCACCGGCCTTCAGCCAGGACAAACAGAACCCGCAGCTGGCCGACCCCGACAACCCCAGCACGCTGCCACCGCAGGTCCACATGAACATCGGTGATGCGCTGTCGCAGGCCGGCATCGACTGGGCCTGGTACGGCGGTGGCTGGCAGGCCGCGCTGGATGGCAACGGCGATGGCGACCCGGCGCAGTTCCCGCAAAGCCCCAACTTCCAGATCCACCACCAGCCGTTCAACTACTTCCGCAACCTCGCTCCCGGCACCGAAGCACGCCGGCAGCACCTGCGCGACGGCGGCCTGGGTGACAGCACCGACAGCAATCACTTCCTTGCCGCCGCCAAGGCCGGCACGCTGCCGCCGGTGAGCTTCTACAAGCCGCAGGGCGACCTCAACCTGCACGCCGGCTATTCCAGCGTGGAAGCCGGCGACCGCCACATCGCCAAGGTGATCGAGACGCTGCAGGCCAGCCCGCTGTGGCCGAACATGCTGGTGGTGGTCACGGTGGACGAGAACGGCGGCTGGTGGGATCACGTGGCACCGCCCAAAGGCGACCGCTGGGGACCGGGCTCGCGGATTCCCGCGCTGGTCGTGTCGCCGTTCGCGAAGAAAGGCCATGTCGACCACACCCTCTACGACACCGGCTCGATCCTGCGCTTCATCACCCGCCGCTTCGGCCTGAGGAAACTGCCGGGGCTGGAACTTCGCGAAGCCGCGATGATCGCCGCCGGTGGCCCGCCGCCGGGCGATCTCACCGCCGCCCTGCAGTTCGACTGAACCCGAGGACATCCTGATGCGCGAGCTTTATCCCGAAATCGAACCGTACCGCACCCACCGCATCGCAGTGGATGCGCTGCACACCCTGTACGTGGAGGAGTGCGGCAACCCCGATGGCCTGCCCGTGGTGTTTCTGCACGGCGGTCCCGGCGCCGGCATCTCCGCCTACCACCGGCGCTTCTTCAACCCGGCGCGCTACCGCATCGTGCTGTTCGACCAGCGCGGCGCCGGCCAGTCCACACCGTTCGCCGAACTCACCGACAACACCACCGCCCATCTGGTCGGCGACATCGAGACCATCCGCGAACAACTCGACATCGAGCGCGGGGTGGTATTCGGCGGCTCATGGGGTTCCACCCTGTCGCTGGCCTACGCGCAGGCCCATCCGGAACGCGCGCTGGGCTTGGTGCTGCGCGGCATCTTCCTCGGCCGTGAACCGGAGCTGCGCTGGTTCAACGAACTCGACGGCGGCGCCTCGCAGATCTTCCCCGAGCGCTGGGAACGCTTCCTCGACTTCATTCCCGAAGCCGAGCGCGACTCCATGCTCGAAGCCTACTGGCGCCGCCTCACCGGCGACGACGAAGCCATCCGCATCGCCGCCGCCAAGGCCTGGAGCGCGTGGGAGGGCGGCAGCACCACGCTGATCCACGACCCCGATGCCGGCGGCGATTTCGATGACCCGCACAACGCCGTCAGTCTGGCGGTGATGGAAGCCCACTACTTCCGCCACGCGATGTTCCTGGAACCGGACCAACTGCTGCGCGACATCGACCGCATCCGTCACATCCCCGCCACCATCGTGCACGGCCGCTACGACATCATCTGCCCGATGAAGAGCGCCCACGACCTCAGCCGCGCCTGGCCCGAAGCCGAACTGCACGTGGTCCTCGCCGGCCACAGCGCCGCCGACCCGGCGATCGTGGACCAACTGGTGCAAGCCACCGACAAACTGGCCGATCGCTACGTCTGAGCTCCGATGCCAGGCGCGGGGCGGGCACTGCCCGCCATCGGTGATGCTCCACGCCTGATCGCCACGCCTGACACAGGCACGGGCAGTCCCACCCGTGCCCCAGGGTTTTTCCATAGGTTTTCCATCGCAGGAAACGGGAGGCGGACATGGCCATCATCTTCCAGCATGGCGGTTCACCACCGGAGCCGCCCCATGCTGACCCTGTTCGACTATCCGCCTTCACAGAACGCCTGGAAGGTACGCCTTCTGCTGAACCACCTTGCCCTCCCCCACGACACGGTGACCATCAGCATCTTCGAGGGTGAGGGCCGCAGCGAGGCCTTTCTGCGCATCAGCCCCACCGGTACGGTGCCGGCAATCCAGCTGGACGATGGCCGCACCCTGGCCGAGTCCAACGCGATCCTCGCCTATCTTGCCGATGGCACGCCCTACCTGCCGGCCGACCCGTTTGAACGCGCCAAAGTGCAGCAGTGGCTGCACTTCGAGCAGGAACGGGTGGAGTCGGTGATCGGCAGCCTGCGCTACTGGACCCTGACCGGCAAATTGTCCCGGCGCCCGGCCGAGGTGGTCGCAGCTTTCCGCCGCAAGGCGCTGTACTCGCTGGACATCCTCGAACGCAAACTGTCCACTCGCCCGTTCATTGCCGGCGATCGCTACACCATTGCCGACATGGCACTGTTCGCGTACACCAGCCGCGCCGAAGAAGCCGGACTGTCGCTCCAGGCCTGCCCCGCAATCTGCGCCTGGGTCGACCGCGTCGAAGCACAGCCCGGCTTCCTGTCCACCATGCACCCGTATTCGGGCGACCCGCACTCGGCAAGGGAATTGCCGTAGGGCGGGCATCGCCCGCGGCTTTCGGATCCGGCATACACCGGGGCGGGCCGTGCCGGAACGCGTGCGCATTGTCGGGCGGTGCCCGACCTGTGGAATGCTTCGTTTGCGCGTGATCACCGGCGCGGGCTGAGGCGTCGTGCGGGCAATGCGGCAGGGAAGCTCAGCGACTGATCTCCTGCCCGATCACCGGCACGAACAACGCAGCAACCGCCACCAGCAACGCCAGCAATACCGGTACGCCCAGCACGGTCAGCAACACGGACAGGCCCAGCAGGACGAACGCCAGCAACAACCATCGGCCACCGACCACGCCCGGCGCCCGCATCCCGGCCAGCACCGCTTGCAGGGCGGCAAGGAAGAACGCCAGCGGAATCACCAGCGCCAGCGCCGTGCCCACCGGGCCCAGTGCCGAGTTGTGTTCGATGTACAGGCCGACGATGTGGATGCCGGCGCCAGTCGCGGCGATCGACATCAGCACCGGCACATGGCCGTAGCCGAACACGTAGCCACGGCCCGGCCGGTGATGCAGATGCTCACCGAACGGCACCAGGAAGTAGGTCCACCACAGGCCGAAAGTGGCGCCCAGACCGATCGCCACCAGCAGGCCGGCATCCGCGGTCCATGCGCCGTCATGACCGGCCAGCGCCTCGCGCGCCGCTTCCACCGTACCGACCACGCCCTCGCCGAGGGTGATGATGGCGAACGCCGAATAGCGCTCGGCAATGTGGTGCCGATGCCATGGCGTGGCGCCGGCCGCGCCCTGCGCGAACAACGGGATCGAGAGCTCGAACGTACCCAGCATCGCCACGATCAGGAAGAACGGCAACCGCTCCAACGCCGCGATCGCCAGCACCACCCAAGCCACCTGAGCCACCAGAATGCCGGCGATATTGCGCAGCGCGGTGCCGCGATGCTCCGGCACCTGCGCCGCGATGCGTGCCCACATCGCCACCAGACTCACCCGCATCACCACATAGCCAGCCACCAGCAGCCGGATCTCCATCCGCCCACCGCCCTGCAGCGAGGCAAACATCGCATCCAGCCCGATCGCCAGCAGCACCACGCCGGCCATCTGCACCAGGATCTGCACCCGGTGCATCCAGTCGTCGACATCGAAGGCCGAATTGAGCCAGCTGAAATTGATCCAGGTGATGAAGGTGGCCATCATCGCGAAGGCGAAACCCAGCAACCCCAGCCCCACACGCCCTTCGGCCACCATCCCGGCCAGGTGGCTGGCGGCAATGCCCACCGCGATCACGAAGGTCAGGTCGTACAACAGCTCCAGCGCACTGGCCACCCGCCCCGCCTCATGCGGATCCCGGCTGGCCATCCGGCGCAGTCCGGCGAACAAGGCATTCGACATCGATCAGCTTCCACGTCCTGTCAGATCGCCGAAGCATAAATGGCGGTGATGGCTGCGGGAACCGGTTTCAACGAGCCGACGCTCGATGTCGCAGGTGCCGGCCAGACTGGTGCCTTCACCTGCAAGCGATGAAGCCATGGAAGAAGCCGTCATCCAGGCCTGCCTGAAGCAGATGGCGTCGTGGGCCGGCTCCCGCCAACGATGCCGGATCGAGGTACGACTGCACGCCGCCATCCACACCACCAGCGATGACCTCGCCTTCATCGATTCCCTGATCATCGGGCAGGATGTCACGCGCCGCTGGATCAGCGAGGCACCGCGATTCACGCTGCGCCACCTGCTCCGGACGATGCCGGGCAGGCGGTCCGCACGGCGCTTCGTCGAACTGCCGGCTGACGCCGATTTTTCCGTCTCCCGGAAAAAGCCAGCGGCCCATCAAGCCCTCGCAGACCTTGCTCCCATCGCCGGCACCAGCCGGATCTTCATGCGCAGCACCATCGACCCGACCTGCCAGCTCGCCGCGCTGTACCGCTACGACGGCGAGACACGAAGCATCATTCCCGACGGGTCAATCGCGCTGGGGCTTGTCCGCCGGACATGACGTTCCACGACCGACCATCAGGCAAAACGAGCCGCCACAAGCCGCATCAACTCCCCCTCTTCCCATGCCCGGGTCATGCCCAGCGGTGGCCAGGAAACCGGCATGACGAGCACCTTGTCGCAGGCATATCCGGGGCCATTCCCGGCCAGTCGCTGCAAGTCGCGCCTCCCGGACGGATGCGGCGGGCCGCCTTCCCACGACATCCACAGACGTTGCACCGGGATGGCAATGCGGCCCACGTTGGCCCGTTCATCAGGTTCAGCGTCATGGGGTGATGGCCATTCCCATTGCCCGCCGACGCTGGCTTTCAATGTCTCCCCCAGACGGTATCCCTCTGCACGGTTGAAATAGCCGCACAAACCCGCGCCGGGCAATCCGGCATCGAGTTCCACGTGCAGCTCCATCGGCATGAAGTCGTCGCCACCGATGGATCGCTTCAGGATCGACAGCAATACCGGGTTGTCGCTGATGAACAGCGCCGTGCTTTCCACGGCACCGCCGTTGTCCCGGCACCACAGCAGCAGTTCGACGCGGACCCGAGCCCGAGCGGCGTTCATGCTCCGATCCCCTTCAGCAAGGCGCGTGAAACGGGCCACCACATCTCGATCAGTGATGCCCTGCGGTCCCGGAACGGGGTCTCGCGGATGTTGATGCAGGGAAACGCATCGTCATCGGACGGCTGAAGGTGAAGCAGAAAGCAGCATTCGGCGCGCGCCTGCCAGCGTTCCATCCATTCCGGCTGATCCTGCAGCAGGGCACCGAACAGCTCGGGAATCCGGTCGTGGCATGCCTCTGGAAGCGCCGAGGCATCCAGCGCGATGGCGCCATCACAGGGAAACCCGCGCACCCTGGCTCGGTCCGACCGACAGGCGGCCGGAACCACCATCCGCTCCACCACGGCGCGCCGATGCACGTACCAGAACGAGGAAAGCCGGATGTCCATGCCGTCACGCTGGTGGCTCCACGAGCACGAGGCCGCGGCAAGACAGGGGGCGAGCCGCTTGCGATAGGCGGTGCCTTCGGCCCCATGCAGGCGGCAGCGCAGATGGAGGTGGCCGTCATGAGCATGGCCAGCGCTCCACCATGACGTGTTGTCACCCCATTCCCCATGATTCATCAGCAGGTAGCGCAGCAGCCCGGCATCCGTACTGGCGAACACCAGCATGCCGTAGTTGGCCCCGCTGGCTGGTTCGAAGACGACAAGTTCGATGGCAAAGGACATGACCGGTTTCCGTTGTGGCGTGGCACCAGACTGGCCTCATGCAGCGACATGGAATGTCGCTACGAACGTCGTCGAAAGTGCCTTCGCAAGCGACATTGCCTGTCGCAAGGCCATGCCAGCATGGCCTCCCGTCAAATGCTGGAGATCGACATGGAACATGGCACGCACGGCGACCACCCACTGAAGCTGATCGATGGAAACACCGACGCGAAGGACATCGCCACCCGCCAATACTGCGCGGAACTCACCGCCGGCTTCCGGCAATTCCTGAACGGCAAGGAGAAAGCTCTCCACCCCGGCATGCTGGCGCAGTGGAAGCCCGGCATGAAGAACCGCAGGTTCCCCGATTACGACAAGCCGATGATCGTGGTCGAACGCCTGGAGCCGCCGATCATCGATGCCACGTTCGACTCCGGATCGATCTATTTCCGGGAACGGCTGGACATCGTGCTGGGCTTCGTGGACGACGATGACGAGTTCTGCCTGCTCCACTACGACTCCCGCCGTTTCCAAACTTTCGCTGCGGACTGAAACCCGAGGAGCCGAAAGGAAGGCCATGCATATCAATGCATCCATTCACCGGCTGGCCCGGTGGTTCGAAGCGGCACGCCAGGTGGTGGTGCTGACCGGTGCCGGCATGTCCGCCGAAAGCGGCATCCCCACCTTCCGCGACGGCGCGGACAGCCTGTGGTCGCGATTTTCTCCGCAGGACCTCGCCACGGCCAGGGCCTATCGCCGGGACAAGGCTCTGGTCTGGGGTTGGTACACGTGGCGCATGGCCGTGGTCCGGGCCGTGCAACCCCATGCCGGCCATCGTGCCCTGTCGGAGCTGGCCGGCCTCAAGCAGGGTTTGTCGATCGTCACCCAGAACGTGGACGACCTGCATGAGCGCGCCGGCAGCAACGATGTCATCCATCTGCACGGCAGCCTGTTCGCCTCGCGTTGCCTTGCCTGTGGCAAGCCATCCGCGGACACCGATGTTCCGCCGCTGGCAGCACAACAACCCGCGCTTCGACTGATGCCACCCCGCTGCGCGCATTGCGGCGGCGACATACGGCCGGGCGTGGTCTGGTTCGACGAGTCATTGCCGGAAGCGGCTTGGCACGAGGCCTGCGAGCTCGCCACCCAGTGTGACCTGCTGATCACCATCGGAAGCTCCGGTCTGGTTCTCCCGGCAGCCAACCTTCCGGCCATGGCCGGGCAGCATGGCGCGAAGGTGGTGGAGATCAATCCCGCCCGGACTCCGCTGACGGACCAGGCAGACCTGTCGCTCCAGGGCACGGCCGGCGACGTGCTCGGCCAACTGCTGGCCATGGTCAAGGCGTGACTCGCGATGGCCGGGATCAGGCATGACTACGACCCACGTGACGGCATGGACGCCGTGATCCTGAAATCGCTGGAGGAGAAACTGGAGAACCAGCTCGCGCGCGCCTTCTCCGAAATCGAATACGTGCACGAGGAGCTTCGGCGCCTGGCGGCGGAACGGTCGCTGGCGGACGCCTACCGGGAGGCCTATGTGCGATTGCTGGCCGTGGCGTCTCCGGCCTTCAGGGCAATCCACGAGTCACATCTGGCCATGCGGCAGAAACCCAGGGAATGCTGGCAGTTCGGCCGTCCGGATCCCGGATTGCCGCCCGAGTCCTGGATACGTCGCTGCAGGCAGATCATCGCCGAAATCAACGCCACGGACCTGCAGCTGGGCCGGTGCCTGTCCGACATGCGGAATCGTCCCGACAGACAGCCGGATGCCCTCTTCGACTGGTACGGCACGCCCCGCCTGGATGTGGTCCTGACACTGGACGCGGGGCCCTCGCGCCCCTTCTACGACCATCTGGACTGCCAATATGTGGGCGATGATCGCTATCGCCTGCAGGTCGATGCCTGGTACTCGCATCCGACCACCGACGAGGGAGCCGAAAACTGGAATGAGTTCGATGATCCGGAACATCCGCTTTCGCGCCAGCGATGCCACATGGGGTACCTGTGCCACTGCATCCTGTTCCATCTCTGCCTGCCATGGCAGTTGCTGCCCTGCATCCACGAGATCGAGGCAATACTGAAATTCAGCGATTACCAGACACTGTGGCCTGTCGCCAAAAGAGCGGCTCATGGCCAGGAGCCGCAACCGGGTGATGGCTAGCCTTGATGGAGCTCCGCCATGGCGGCAAAGGTGCGGGCCAGCTCGCGGCGCAGGGAGATCGGCCTGAGCACCTCGACATGGGTTCCGAAACCGCTGAGCCACCAGCGCAACTGGTCGGTGTTGGCCACCGTGGCCTTGAGACGTTGCTCCTTGCGGCCACGAATGGGCGTCAGGGTCTGATCCGGTGACAGCCGGCGCTCATCCAGATGCCCGGCAAGCCAGGGCGAAACGCGCAGCTCAAGGCGGATGTCCCCACCCAGCGGCAACTCGAAATGGTGCTCTTCGGCCACGAAGCGATGAAGGTTGAAGCCGGCCGGCTTGATGGCTTCCTCATCCAGCACCCTGGCCGACAGCATGCGGTGCAGGGCGAACACGCGTGGCTCGGCATAGTCCCGCGCCGTACCCACCAGATAGCTGCTTCCACCACGATCCACCAGGCCCAGCGGATTGATCGGATAACGCTTGGCACGCTCCTGCTCCACCGCCCGGTAGCTCACCTCAAGACGCCTGTCGGCGAGCAAGGCCTCATGCACGGCCTCATGCACACTGGCCGCGATGACCGGTGGCATCAATGCCTGGCTGTCCGGCACCGCAACCACCTTGTCCGACCAGCGCGCCAGACCGGTCTGCGCCGTTTCATCCAGAGCCTTCCGTGCGGAGCTGAACAGGGGATCCAACGCGGCAAGAGCGCTGCGCGGCAAAAGCATCGCCAGATGGCGTCGGGCCAGTTCCAGCGTCAACGCCGTCGCCGGGTTCAATGCCGGCACATGCGTCACTTCGGCCTCGCGTACCCAGCTCCACAGCGCCGGCCGCCCCTCGCTCCGGGTCAGCGGAAACATGCCGGAAAGCTTGTTGAGATCCCGCTCGACACTGCGCTTGTCGATATCGTGGCCAAGATCCTGCAACCGGCGATGCAATGCCGTCGCCGTGATGCCGTTGGGGATGCGGGGAATCTGCTTCAACATCTCCAGATAGCGCAGCGACGTGTCGTTCATGGGGTATCCCGACTCCATTTTTCCTGGCAAAGCCGGATGCCATCATGCCAGCTCAAGCGACATGGAGCGTCGCTCTCCTCCACGATGACGAACCGGTGCCAGCACCATCTGCGAGAGGCCGAAAGCACTGCCCGCATGCGGGCAATGACGTACCTCCCGCACGCTTTGACCTAGTCCACGATGCCCGTCCGCCTGAGCGCGGCCAGCAGATCCGTGCGGCTTTCCGTGTCCGCGCCGGCCCAGCCGGATACCTGCTCGACGATCTCGCCATGGCGGATCACCAGGAAGGTGGGCATTTCCCATGCTTTGGAAAATGTCCATTCGCCGCGGTCGTACAGCTGGACGGCCTGCGCGGTCGGGAAGCGGCGGTTCCAGTCGCGCACGGCTTCCTGGTCCTCCATGCCGGGAGGCAGCAGCAGCCAATGGGCATGATGGGCGAAGATCGGGCCCAGCACGGGATCCTTCGCGATGTCGGCGGCGGCGTCCTCGGAGAAATGGCAACCGGCGGTCACCAGGATCTGCAGCGGGTCGGTATCCAGTGCGGTGCGGACCAGCGTGGCGCCATCGTCAGCCGGCGCCCAGACGCTGAAGGCGGGCGGGTTGGCCTTCAGCGTGTCGACGAAGGCCGGCATCGCCGGCAGATCGACATCAGGATGTTCGTCGGCATAGCGCTTGGCATCGGCGAAGCGCCGCGCTTTGAGCAAGCCGTTGTACGCATCGCGGATATCCCTTGGCTGCGCCATGCCACGGGCCTCCATCGCCGACACCACGGCATGCACGCGGTCAGCGCTGTCCGGCGAATGCGAGGTGAACGCCACCAGCGTGGTCGCGCGCAACAGATAGATCAGCTCGCGCTCGGGCAAGGCCTGCATCCGCTCGGGAGAAGCCGGCAGGTCGCCGAACAGCAACTGGTAGCGCTGCTCCAGCTTGTCATTGTCAGAGTCGCTGGCATCCGCCAGCGTGAGCAACGCGTCGTAGCCGGTTTCACCGATGCCCGACTCGACCGGTTTGCCGCGCCAGGACGGTGGGTGGTCTGCATTGCGCGACGAAACCACACCGGCATATCCGGCCGCATCGAACAGGGCCAGGATTTGTTCGATTTCGTCCGGAGTCAGCTCCGTCGCCAACTCCTGCGTGCTGAAGCCCCCAAGCCCCTCGTCACCGAATGCCAGGCTGTCGAGAAAGCGCTGGCGGGCGCGCGGCGGCAACAGATCCAGCGGGGTCGACGTGCCGGCATGCGCGGACAGATAGGCATCCAGCGCAGCACGCGACCTGATCGGCTCGGAAGGCGCGGAAGCGGAATGGTCAGCGGCATGCGCATCTGCCACAGGCAAGCTGCCGGCCAGCAGTGCCATGGACAGCAGGAAACTGGTGACGAAGCAGCGTGTCATGCGGTGGACTCCCCCCAACGGAATCGCGAAGTGTCAGAACAGAAAAGATGCGAAGGTTTTTTGCGAATGTACCTGACCCAACGCGTTGGGGGCGTAGTCCACGATCGAGCCGAGGTAGCTGGCCGGATACGTCAGACTGGACGGTTGGCCGTTGGCGTCGTACTGGCGAGTCACGAATTAATTCCCTCCGTCCCCTTTGCTCCCCACTCTTCCACGAAGCTTGTTCCTATTTGAATGGTCCGCAACTCAACCCGAACCGGATTGCCATAAATGGAGCGCTTATGGTTGCAACGACATGGGCCAGCATCGAACGAAAGAGCTTGTGTCTTTTCGCTTGTACTGACGCATACGAACGCACCCCCCAAGGCGAACCATGCCGATAGGCACTCAAATACCATTGATTTGCTAAATCACAATCATGTCGATCGTTTTCAAAAATTCTGCCGAGCATCATCATGGCCCTTGGGTTATGCTCCAGCTCGATAGCCTCATTACATAATGAAATGATCTCGCCCATGTAACCATTTTTATCAATTCTATAGAGAAGTCTCGCACGCCCTACCAAGGCTTCACCTAAAAATTCATCGCGTTTCAACGCGAGATCCGTGAATATATCAAGTGCCACCTCGCTACTTTCCCTGCGGAACGCACCCTCTTCTTCCAGTCTGGCCCGAATATATTGCATACCGGAACCGTTTGGCCAAGTACGGAAGTCCTCCTGCGCCCCCTCAAGAAGACCATGGGCCTGGTCAAGAGCGCCGCGATCCAACAGACGCATGATTTGTTGAAGTCTCTTTTCGGCAATACGCACTTGATGAATTCGGTTCACTTTGACTGATCTCGACACTGACGATTAAACGTCCGGAGTGTTCGCCGTACAGACGAAGGATTTTACCCGGCTGGTGGCGGCGACCGAATTGACAGAATCCGATTATTCACACTTCAAGCCATTCTTTATAAAAATGCCATGACAGCGGGTCTTTCCATAAAATTCATACAGGGGAATATAGCCATCCTCCGCTCGACCAACAAACACGCTGAAAGCCATGAATTCCTGGTAAGCATAAGAGTCAGCCCCGCCCGCCGGCCATTCAAATCTCAAATAACATCCATTTTCATGAAGCCTGAAGGATGCTTCATAGACATCCCCGTTTTCCGAAACTCTCTTTTTGGATTCCCTCACAAACGAGACATTCAGGGCATCCGATTCATTGCATGTTTTGTCGTAAATTATGACCAACGGTCCATATGACATGCCAATCGTTGACTTTATCACCCATAGTTGTCTGTAAGGCAGGTCGACCATCGAGATGCTAGATGCACTATTGGCACCAATGCACCATTCTCTCAATACAATCGAACATTGAGCTGCAGGAAGCGGGGAAGAAGCGGCGATCGGATCAGCAGAAGCAGTCGCTGAGGGGGCGATCGCCAGCGCAAGAATCGGGAGAAAAAGTGAAATTTTCATTGCGTACAGTACTCGCTTAAATTTGTGCAGTTGATTATGGTATTTTCATCTCTTCGATAACTATTATAAATCTCATCCAAGGACTCTTGGCCAAGCGGTCCATTTCCATTACCCATCAAATTATTCGAATTACCTCCAAAAAATTTGATTACCCTGCCTTGCGCGTCGACACCATTAACACGTCTATCACCCGCTCCAAAAACATGCCCAAACTCATGACTAACGGTCGTAGTATTTGCGTTTGGAGCAAGACTTATTTGCCGCCCCCCAATCTTATTTGTGTGAGAATTATTCCCATCATCATTATCAAGGTCATCTAGGGAATTATCCAGAACTATGCTAACTATATCGACATCATCCTTTCCCGCGGGCATCAGCGTAACACTTACAAGGTGATCAGATGATGTTCTACCGACAAGCAGAAGCGCCGCAGAAGATATCTGTTCGTCACTGAAATTTGGGTCGTTATTGATGAAGCTTTGAACAATATGTATGTCGCCATTTTTTTGAACATATACAGTAGCCTCCCCGCTCGGATCAACATTTACGATAGGATTGCCATTAGCATATATATACCGATTGAAGCTAAATACATCGACCGACGTAATCCAAATTGGATCCACACTCAAAAAACGCCCCGTCTGCGGATCCATGTACCTCTGCTGCATGTAAACGAACCCACTCTCCCCATCGTTCACATGCCCCGTATACCCCGTCGGCCCCTCCGGCGGTGTGCCCAGCACCTGCACCCCGTAAGGCGCGTAGTCGTACGTCTCCACGATATTGCCCTGCTGGTCAGCCTTGGCCAGCACCGTGCCCTGGGGATCGGTGTAGTAGTAGGACTTCGTGCCCGCCTGCGCCACACTGCTTGCCAGCGACAGCAACAGCAGGGCCAGCCAACGCGTACCTGTTTTCATGATTTTCATGGCGCGCTCTCCGTTTCCGCTCCTTGTCCTCCCACGGATTCCGTGGCCGGCGGATCACCCCCCACCAGATGCAGCGGGAATATGCTGTCCGCGCTCCAGGCGGAACAGCCCGCCGCGTTGCAGGCCCTCACACGGAAGTACATGTCGTTGGTGCCCAGGATCAACTGGCTGAAGCTGGTGTTGGGGCCATCGTAGTAGATCGACGTGCCATCCTGCGGGTGGTCCCCCTGCAACTGATAGCTCGTGGCCCGACTGGCTGCGTTCCAGGTCACATGGACGATCGGCCGGCCGGGCAGGCCTGTGCTGCTCACGTTCAAGCTGCTCGGCACGGAAGGGCCAAAGGGATTAATTCCCTCCGTCCCCTTTTCTGGCCCCCTTTTCTGCCCCCTTTTCCGTTAAGTAAGTGCCATTCGTGTCAGGGACAATTCTTCATATAAATACAATCAATAAAATTGTCCCTTACATTTTGTGCCCCGGTCTTCGGCTGAATCACACGGGACTAGATAGATAAATACTGGCTGAAAGCTTAACGAATGCTGGCCCAGATATCTTTGCATCCGAAAGATCCGTCCCTGAATTCAGTGCGGAATTTACTGCTGCGACGATAGAGCTGCGTAGAGAAAGCTTTGCAACTTCATCACCAAGCCCTGAATCGACAATCTCTGCCCCCAGCTCAACGGCATCTCTTACTAAAGGCTCAGCTGTAAACGGCAGCTCATGCCAAGTTCCGCCAGCATCTTTCACATGAAAAGTTGTGGGTAGCGCCACTCCAGGTATGCGCGAGATAAGAACGTACCCAAAAGCCTCCGGCAGCCATTCCACGGCCCGAATTGCCAAACTTTGGTCCCCAACAAGTGAGGAAACAAATTGCAAAGTCTGCACATCTGAATACTCCCCAGAAGCCATCACAGATACAATTTTTTTTAGAATCTTTTTATTCAAAGATACCATCTTCATTTGATTAGCCTCATGGCGAAACCACCTTTATCCCAAGGCGATCAGCCACCTGAGCACAGGTTGGGCAAGCTTCCATAACTTCCTTTCCAATCGTTCGCACTGTGGCCATCACACCACCTTCGACCTTGGCCCCCGCATTGAGAGCATTGCTCGCGGCATTAATTTCACCACATCCGCCATGAAAGCATGATCGCAAGGCTGGAGAGATCGAATCCAAGGCCCTCTGAACAACTGGATTCGTAGCAGCTCCAGCCCCCCCAGCATTCGCGCTCGCTCCCGTAAAAACTTCGCCTGATGAGGTAACGAGCCCGGTCGTTGCTCCCCCTGTAGCGCCTCCTCCCTCCGCCGCAGTAGCTGCACTACGCGCTGCATTTACGGCCAGTGTATCTAGAGCCGCTGTACCTCCGGCTTCAGGGAGAAACGTAGCCGCAACCCCTGATGAGGCCGTCAGCACGACACCAACACCTACAAAAGCAGCTTTTTCCATCCCATCAGCGGGTGCGCCGGGATGGGACATCCGCCAGTCCACGTGCGCTTTTAACATCGTGCCGCACGTCACACCATCAATGCACCGCCCATCCGGATCCGTGTGATTGATCGGATTGTTGTTTGTATAGTCATATCGATTGAAATTGAACGTATCCCCCGGTGACGGGCCCACCGGATCCACACTCAAAAACCTTCCCGTCTGCGGATCCATGTACCTCTGCTGCATGTAAACGAACCCACTCTCCCCGTCGTTCACATGCCCCGTATACCCCGTCGGCCCCTCCGGTGGCACACCCAGCACCTGCACCCCGTAAGGCGCGTAGTCGTACGTCTCCACGATATTGCCCTGCTGGTCAGCCTTGGCCAGCACCGTGCCTTGGGGATCGGTGTAGTAGTAGGACTTCGTCCCCGCCTGCGCCAGGCTGCTTGCCAACGACAGCAACAGCAGGGCCAGCCAACGCGTACCTGTCTTCAGGATTTTCATGGCGCGCTCTCCGTTTCCGCTCCTTGTCCTCCCACGGACTCCGTGGCCGGCGGATCACCACCCACCAGATGCAACGGGAATATGCTGTCCGCGCTCCAGGCGGAACAGCCCGCCGCGTTGCAGGCCCTCACACGGAAGTACATGTCGTTGGTGCCCAGGATCAACTGGCTGAAGCTGGTGTTGGGGCCGTCGTAGTAGATC
>Ga0222419_100394_pt1 | contig 47825 bp, 49 predicted proteins | sample 1B20Ametagenome_FD_182474 | JGI IMG/M metagenome (GOLD analysis project Ga0222419, IMG submission 182474) | Enriched microbial communities from leaf-cutter ant dump, University of Wisconsin, Madison, United States - 1B20A (version 2) | ecosystem: Environmental > Terrestrial > Nest > Insects nest...
CTGATCAAAAAGTGGTGCAGGGCTCGGTGGTTGCATTGCGGCTATTGGATACGGTGGTGATCAATGGGAAGCACTTGCCTAAGGGGCATTTGGTGTTTGGCTTGGCGCAGTTTAGTAACCAGCGGCTCAATCTGGTGATCCGGCATGTGCGACTAGGCAGCGCTGTGATTCCGGTGAATCTGACGGTGTTTGATCAAAGGGATGCCATGCCGGGAATTAATGCGCCGGAGGCACTATTGTCGGAGGCCATTGGTGAGGGTAGCGCAGGTGCCATTTCAGGCATTGGAATTTCTGGTTTTGACTTGCCTACGCAGATTGCCGGCGCGGGCCTGGATGCTGCAAAATCACTGATGACGCGCAGGATCAAGCGGGTAAAACAAAAGGTTAAAGCGGGTTACCCGGTACTGCTCCGGGACAATGCAAAAAAATTAAATAATCATGCACACTAATTGATCAGCTATGAATCGCAACAATTTAGAAGATTTAAAAAGGACGCTGAAAGCGCACAATTTTGGGGATCATTTGATCGCTCAAATGGAAGAAAATATGGCTAAGGACCTGCCTGCGTTCCAGCTCAGGGACCTGCTGCATACCGAAAAGGGCCAGATGGATGTTTCGCTGAATTTCAGGCAGTCGTCCAAGTCGGAGTATTATTATTTCAATAATTATAAGCTGGAACTGAGTAAGGCGCGTCCGTTGGAAAAGGATCATAAGTATCTGGTGATCCATGAGGGTAACGGTTTCAGGAAATTCGACAGTGCCTTACAGGCCATCAAATATTTCAATGATTTAAAAGGCAATGCAGAGCTTGCTGTCGGCAAGCCTTCCAAAGAGGATTTGGATTACCGGGCAACCATGGCAACGATGAAGGATGGAAAGGTGGATTATGTGGCCAAGGAATTTTACAGTACCTACCGCACGCCTGCGGTCACCAATACTTTTTATTTGAAAAACGATGTGGCTTTCAATTTGGAGCAGGGCGCAAATTTGATGCAGGGACGGGCGGTGTTCCGGGATGATATGCTCAACCGCGGGGGTGAGCAGTACAGCGCCTGGGTGCAGCTGGACTTTGAACAACCCAAGGACGGCTATGGAAATTATAAGACCAGGCAGTATAGCGAAGGCTACGGTTTCGATGTGAAAAAGGAGCTGGAATCTTATCAGATCAAGGAACTGGGCGATGAGAAGAAGGTGGAGATGATCCTTTCGGAACTCAAAAAGGGTAACCAGCCTTTGGTTACTGTGCCTGGACCAGATGGTCAGGACATGAAACTTAAAATTGCGGCCGTGCCCAGGTACAGCAACCTGAATTTTTTTGAAACAAGTGGTAAGCCGGTAGCGAGGGAAAATCTGAAAAAGCCCGAGCGGGATTTAGGACTGGATAAGGCTGCGGGCAAAAGCAAGTCCAGGAATAAAGAGCAGCAGAACGAGCTTGCGATGTAAGGGCTTTGTGCGCTGAACGATAAATGTATATTTGCAAAATTTTAAAATACTTATTATGAATTCATTTGAAAAATTAAAAGAGCTGATTGCAGCTACTGAAGCGGATGCATCAGCGTTCTATGCTAAAGGGAATAAGGCAGCGGGAACGCGCCTCCGTAAGGCTTACCTGGAAATTAAGAACCTGGCAGCTGCCGGGAGAACAGAGGTCTCGGAACTGAAAAACGGCGAGAATAAGTAACAGAAGAAGCTGTTTTGGGGAAAAGCCCTGCCGGATTCCGGCAGGGCTTTTTTGTCATTGACATCAAGGCAGTCTTAGCTTTTAAAGGTTTGATTCAACATCTGTTGATATTGGGTAAGCCTTTTCTGTCTTTTAGCAAGTACGTGTTGTAGTTGATGCTGCAATTCAGATGAAGGATTCCAGTCGTTATAAGTTTTTTCCTTGATCCTATATTTTTTGCATAACTCTTTTGATAACTTCAATGCCTGCAATCCAAATTGAGCGTAATGATATTTACGTTCTTCGAACCATTCTTCGTAATCGGGAGGGGTAGCAATATCTGCTGAGTGTTTGACCATTCTGTCTCCCGCTTCTATCTCTGACGGAAATGAAAGCAACTTGTACATCAGCTCATGATCGATACTCCTCCAATCAACATCGCCTGGATAAACTGGAGGGCCCGGGGCCTTTACCTGAGGCTCCAGACATCCTTCGCTATTGCGCTGTCCGTATGAAAGCCCATCGTCGGTGACTACGCTGGCACAGTCTTCAAGGAATTTATCAAGGATGCAAACCATGCGTATTGCCAGGTACTTTGCATTCTTTTCTTCAGAACTTTTATTTGTCCTGTACGTCTGGAACCAAGATATTGCTGAGCCAAGCAATACTCCTAGTAGCCCAAATATAGCTTCTGTCATATTTTTTCTATTTTTAAATATCTAGAATTACAATTTTCTGCGACGCTTAAAAACTAAGACTTATGTGGATGCAATCCATTCAATCGGGATGAGTTTTTTTCCATTACGCCATACATCCACCTCATATACGTTCTCGATATCTCCATATATCATATCATCTGCGTGGTCCAAAATAATTGCTTGCCATCTTCCACCGGAAAGTTTTATCGAATTTGATATTGTTCCAAAAATATTCTTAACGGCCAGAATGTCTTCATCCTCCGAAAATTTTACGTCAGCTTCTTCTTCCGGCGCTTTTTTTAACTTTGGAAAGTAAACTTGACTTGGCTGATCGAAAATTACAAAGCTCGGGACTGAGGAATTTTTCAAATCTAGAAAAAACTCCTGAAAGGCACACATAAGCGCAATGTGGAATGAAACCCAGTTGGAAGCACTTCCAACTTCAGCTAGTAAATGCCAGTGCTGATCGTTGCTAAGAACTGAGATGTTTAGGTCCTTTATATTGAAGACAGGAGCAACCTCCTTATATTTTGCTTCAACATCCAAAGTTCTTAGGTGAGCCAAAATCTTTGTAGCTATTTTTGTGGTAGCTGCTTTGATTCTTTGAAAAACACCGTTGATATCTGCAATTGCTTTTAGTCGCTTGAGCTCCTCTTCTAATTTGCTAATTTCATTGAGGAATTCACCGCCATCGGATAGTTTTTGAAAGAATTGTAAATGAGCTTGTAAGTGCCCTAAAAACATGAACATGTTTTTCCGTTTTTGCATCTCTGCTTGGACGTTTTGATCTTTTGCAGCTAAAAGGTCTATTCGATTCTGCAATTGCTTTTTTTCTTCTAACAGTTGCTCCAGATTCGATTTCAATTTTTCTTCCTCTCTAGAAAATGAAGCGGGCACTTCTGCCACCGCTTTTGACTCATTTTCTAATGCCTTAAAAGCTGTAGATATTTTAAAGATTTCTGCCGATTTTTTCGGATGATCTGAACTTCCACAAGATGGACATTCTTGGGCATTGGATTGCATGTCTAATAGCCATTGTGAGATATGCAGCCGATCTCGTCTCCTTTTTACGGAATTTCCGTAGTCTAATAATCCGCTTTTCAGTTCATTAAGATCAGCAAGCCTTTTTTTAACTTGTCCAATTCCTAAACTCAACCTTGCCTCAAGTTGATCCAGTTCTCTCACCTCTTGAGCAGAATTCGTAAGACTGTCTAGGCTGGTTTTAGAATAATCCGGAACGTTTGCCAGTAGGTTATTCGCTATTTCGATCAGATGTTCCGGGTCAGTGTGCCTTATGTCGCCTTCACCTATCAATCCATATTCCTGAGCTATACTTAAATGACCATGCATATTTTCTATCCAAGAATCTGATACTGATTTTGCACGATCGAAATCCCTCTTAAGTCTGCTGAGTTGCCGTTCAATCTCTTGAATCCTATTTCGCGCTGAAAGTACCTCCATATTTTCTGCACCTATAATAAACGGCAACCAGTTTCTGAGTTTCTCGCGATGCTCATGGGAATGAGTTTTATAGAAGAGAATATTTTGGTTAGCTACAATATCCTGGCTTTGAAAAACGAACGCCATTAAATCTCGGAAACTAAGTCTGGCATTGAAACCTTTGTCATCATAAGCATTAAGCCCCATGTAAGGTACCGCTGACAAACCGTCAAGTAGGTTTTTGATGCCATCTAATTTCTCATTAGGCTCTTGAATTATAACAGGCGGCACAATGTCCGAACCTCTCATCAAAAAGAAGTTATTTGAGGATGTAGTCCCAACCGGGACTTGTCGAGCTAAGAGGATTTCATCGACCGAAGTTTTCACTACAATTCCATACCAAACAGCATAATCACGAATGGTGTCAATGGGTATTGAACACTCGTATGCTCCCAGGCAATAATCTATTATAGGTATAATAGCAGATTTTCCTGTTCTTGAAGCACCTGTGATGACATTCAATTTTCCAGGTTGGAACTGCACCACCTGAGGTAAAAATGTTTGGTCTTTTGGCCAAATAATAAGTTTAAGGATTTGGAACTGCATTAAAGTATAACTTTTAAATAAGCGGTAATTGTATTTAGATCATGTTCAGCAAACCAACGGCCTAGTATTTCAGCTTTCTCTCCGTCGCGCTTAATTGCTGGCTTCGGTGCATTGCCATAACTAGGAGAATTCTGTTGGGGCTTGTAATGTAGTTTTCCAGTTTCAGCTTCCCAGAAAAGCAGACCATTGGCAACTGCAATGTCAATTGCTTCCCAGGTATAAGTCATCTTTGCCTTTACCCTTTCATGTATGCTCAAAAGTAAATCTGAAGTTTTATTGTCCTCGAAACTCCTTATGTAAGATTGCAAATTCTCCCGGTTGTTGCTGATTGCAATTTTTAAGTTTTCATTAGTTAAGATGGCCGACGCGATGAAATGATGAATGGCAGTAGGCGCATCACCAACCCTATGCCCGTTGGTATAACCTTCGGTAAATTTCCATAGTAAAAACGCACCTAAGGCTGGGGTGTTAAATAATTTAACTTCTTCTACGAGCTGTCCCATTACTTTTTCTTGAAAGAATTTTCCCACTCTGGATGCCAACCAAGTTCTGGAGTGTTCGCTAGGTAATGATAGGTTCCAGCTATTGTAGCGCTCGGCGGCGATTGATTTTTTATTGTTTCCTGCCTAGATCTGCACTCGGCATAAAGCAACTTTCCTCTTTTGCAATCATCTAAATCAGTATGGATAATGTCAATTCTGTTTTTTGTATTCTGCCAAAAGTCAGTAAGTTTTGATTCAAAATCTAAAGCTGAATGTTCATCGATTAACTCTTTTTGAATCCAGTTTTCTCTATTTACTTTTGCTTTTAAGTACTCTGTGACAGCCTCTTGGACTTCTTGATCCGTGGCCTTAATCTCATCAAGTTGCTTGATATAGATTGGGCGATCCTTTATATGCTTTTTAATTTCCGTAGCTTCTGGTGGATAGGTTAATGCGAAGTCAATCAATTCTCTCGTACGTGATCGTTCAAACAATACCTGAAATTGCTTATCAAATTCTTCCCAAGAAATGATTGCATCGTTTTTTAACGCAAGACGCTCTAACACCGTTGTCTGAAGCCAACCAGCAAGGTTCTGGTGAATGAAATCTATTTGATTTTCATGAATGTGCTTTTTTCTGATTTCCTTTTTAACAAGTTCCGAACCGCCACCTTCACATATCTGAAGTTCAAAATTAGCTATGATGTTAGAAAGGGTCGTTGAGTTTTTATTGAATAGGAAATCGTAATAAGGCCAAACCTCATGTGTGTTCTTTATTTTGGATAATTTCGCTTTAGCTTTGCTTATTACTTTCGTTATTTCATCTGTTGATCTTGCCTTATCAAAGGTGTTAACTAGTCCTGCTCTGCCCTTTTTGTTTGTGTAAAGTACGAATTTTGTCTTATTGACGTCGATTTGGTTATCATTGATCATGTTGACCCAATTGAAAAAAGTTTTCCAAAGGTCTGTAGATAGATCTGTCAATGGGTTTCCTACCTGAGAAGATTTATCCTCTTCGCTTATTGAGGATGTTCCATTGGAAATAGTGGCGACGTCACCGACAAATTCTATTGCAACTTTATCATCCGGATTACACCGCAATAAATGATATAGCGCCCTCGGAAATTGTAAGCCGTATCCTAAAACCTGACCAGGAGCATGTATTCCCATACTATTTATAATTGATTAATTCAAAAGTAATTATTTTTTCTGCAATTACCTTAATCTACCTGTATTGCTTTGAGTTATGGGGTGCAAAAGGAATTCTATGCTTAGGTTATTACTACGCCCGAGTGGTTTGTTATCATCATGAATTTATCAGGGATTGAGTAGTCGGTAAGCCCGAACTTTAAAAGACTAGGCGCAACTTATTGCTGTTTGATTGCTTGATTTATTCCGTTGATATATTGTTTAATAGCCGGTTCCAATTTTCGGTACTCGGCGGCGGCGTTTTCATCAATCTCGCAGAGATCATATATGAAAAGCGCAGTTAAGTAAATGGCTATTCTGGTGATCGGTTCCGTGTAATCGTCTGACATTGGCTTGCTGCGGGTCTGCTCAAAGTGTTCGATGGCCAAGTAATTTGTGTGGGTATGTATGGACGTGTATCGATACATGTTCATAAATGCCCGGGTTCTGCAGGTGTGTTCAATCAGGTCGGTAATCTTCAAGGGAGTAATGATGCCCTCAGAGATAAGGAATCGCCAGGAATATTTGCGCTTGTCCTTTTTGTAAATCTTCTCCAGCTGTTTGGGGTCCAGGCTTTTGTAAAAGGGACTGGACTCAAATTCCTCGACCGTCTTTTGCAGGGTCTGCTGATCTTTTGCTAATATTTCGCCTGCTCCGGCAAAATCTTCCGGGTTAATGTCTAATTTTTGTTTATCGACTAATCCGTCAATTTTCCAGAGAAGGACTCTGAATTCCATTTCTTCTTTGGTTTTCGGTTCAACATACAGGTGATGGAAGGTCGCGTAATTCTCCATCATGATCCTGAACATCGCGTTCACCGAAAACATATCGTATCCTCTTTGAGGCTTCTCTTTTGTAGACTGTTTAGTTTCGATGATGCCTTTTGACAGGTGGAAGAAAGAGGACGAGTGTATGGCGAACTTGTCAATGATCAGGTTAGAATATTTCTCTAGGCCTACCAGTGTTGTTTTCAGGCGCCCTTTGTAAACCTGAATCATCGGACCAAGCAGCAGGTGCTCATAAAGCACCATCAAATGTTTTTCTAAAGGATGTCCCATGTTTTTGAGTGATATCCGCAATTTAATATTTGCCTGTCTGACTGAAATGCTTGTGGAAAGAAAAGCAGTAGACCAGCTTAGTGAAGCAAGAAAGAGTTGGTATTTTGGTAGCTGTATTGTATAAGTGTTATGAGCAAAATCAACCTCACTTTTCAGGAACGCAAATGGCTTTCCGGGCAGCTTTTAAACCGGCTATCTTTTTATAATGATTGTAAAGGGATTAAACCGTGGTATCAGGGCAAGTGTGTGTCCGCAATGTTGACGATTGAAGATGGGGAACATGTGAAACTGGAAGTTAAGGAGAGTTTGATGTGTCTGAGTATTTTGAATCAACGGCTTCGAGCGTTGAATGATGCAGTGAGTGTTGGAAATGCGTATGACTTAATGCTTCTTGATGCTGTGGGAAAGGATACTTTATTGGAGCTCGACTTTTGCTATGGCCTTCTTGCAAAGTTTGAAAAAAAGCGCAAAACGCAAAGTGAGGGATTTGGAAGCTATTACCAGGGTAAGCTTTCGGTGATTGATCGGTTGAAAGCTGCTAACATGATATATCTCTCACATACAAAGCTTAATGAGGTTTACAAGATTGGATTTGTTGATGGAGAATCATATTGTTGCGTGTTTGAACTCAGCCATATGGTAAGACTCTCAGACTTGAAGTTTTATCGTTTGCCTTCTGATCCATTGTCTTACGGCAAAAAGCATTTCTCAGTTATTACTGATCGGGGCAGCGCGGCTACATTGCTATCGGATTGCCTTGAATGCGAATACCCGCCTTATCAGCTTCAATTTATCAGACAGTTATTGAATTGACTATGACAGATAATGACCTTTCCACGATCATAGATGAACTGAACTCCGGAGTCAAGCAAACCACGACTTTTACCAGACCTCTAACTAAGACGGTTGATCTGGCCATACATTGGATCGCGATAAGTGGACCGGTCCCCGAAAACTACTTCGGGCCTTGCACACTTTACCTAGTTAAAGAACGACCCAATGGCAGGTATGTAGGTATTATTGAAGATAAGGGCAGATACGATTTGCATTGGGTTGTATTGCCATCGCATAGAGGGCTGCATTTGCTGTCCACCGCGCTACGGTCTGTGATCTTGCCGCACCTGTTTCAAGATAACCGAGATGAGCAGCATATTACGGTAGACTTTGCGCGTCTTGCTTTGGACAATGCCACTGCATCGGCCAGACTCGCAGAAGCGGTAGGTTTCATATTTACGGGTATATCTGAAGGTAAGCATTGCTATCGTCTGGGTGCCGAAGCTTTTTACGATGTTGATTTTATAGATGGCGATTTATCGACATTAACAGATGATAGGGCTAATGAGATACGGAAACTGGCCGGGAATTGTATAACTCAGTTAAAGATGCTTCATTCGGAATTGAAAATGGCAGTCGGTTTCACAGATGCACTCCAGGAATTCGAGGATCAGCTCGAAAGAATTTCTTATAGCGTAGATGATATTATATTGGATGGTTATGATCAAAAGCGAATTGTGCAGGTAAAGTAACTGTAGTTTCTTAGATGTCAGCTTGTTCGAAGTTTTCAACCAGCAAAATCTTCCCGCTGTCGAGCGCACGCCAACCGTAAGCATAGCAAAAATAGTAGGTTGCTGTAGCAGTATCCAGTTTGCTTGTAAAAAACCGGAAATCAAATCCATACTCAATCAGCAATGATCTGGATACGGTCCTCGGTTTCTCTTGAAGGAGCATCCGTTCGATGATCTGGTGGTTACGTTTCAAAATCTGGTTGATCCTTGCAATGTAGTCCGGTTCATGCCATTTCTCTTTTTTATACCGCTGCCGGTTCGCCTGATTGCGGCACTGGTCATTACAGTACCGCTGGTCTGCACGCCCGTACAGGGGCTTGTCACAAACACTGCAAAAACGTTCATGTTCAGGATCGGGACTATTCAATTGCATGCAAAATATTGTCTTCCAAATATTTATTCGATTTAAAAACGTTTATATCGGCTAATTTGGTATGGAACCGGCTAACTGTTTTTGGTTTTCAACCTTTGCTGTTCATCAAAATATTCAGGTATGAAAAAGCAAATTTTAGCAACAGAGTCTTTCTAGCGCAACAAACGAAACTACTTTCTGGACTTTAAACGCGCGGATAACAATAGTCGGTATTTGCAGATCACCCGCAGTGAGCAGCAGGAAGATCAGACCTACAAGCGCTGGCAGGTGATCATTTTTGAAAATGATTTCCAGGATTTTATCAGCGCTTTTGCCTCCCTGTTTCAAAATGTCGCCTACCAGGGAAGGGACTTTCAGACCGTTGTTGATATCAAAGATGAACAACAAACAAAAGGGATCAGGGCTTTGCCGGAAGCGCAACGGCCAAGAGAGAAATTAATCTCTAAAGGAGCTGCGGCGTTAAGTAACAAGGAGCTTTTGGCACTACTAATCGGCTCGGGAACGCCGAATGAATCTGCAATTGATCTGGGGGAAAGGATCTTAGACCGGACAGGTGAGAAAGTGACTGGGCTGAAACTGGTCACCATGTCCCAATTGTGCAGCATTCGCGGTATGGGGGTGGCGAGATCGTGCTCGGTTCTCGCAGCAGTAGAGCTGGCCAGGCGTTTATATGATTGCCCGAGGCCGGAGTTTAAAACGGTGTACATTACCCGCTATCCCGGAGATGATCCTGATGATTATTTAAGGCGCTGGAAGGCGCGAAACTAATGTGCGCATCCCTGCCGGTTTGCCTGCTCACTGTGTTGCGCAGCTTAACCCGAAGGTGATGCGGAGGGAAGCGTGCCGAATAGGCACCCTTCCGGCTATTGGGTACGATCGTTAAAGTTTCTTTTTAAAAGGACGTGAGACGCCGGTCAGGATGGTTCGAGTCTCATTCATTAGGCTGTTTGACGCACAAATATCTGATGCGCAGTGGGCACCTGGTCAAGACCAAGCCCTAAAGGGTTTGCTCGGAAAAAATCTTCCCTGCCAGCTGAAGCTGACGAGGTTTTTTTTCCGGCAAAGTCTTGCCCGTGCCTCCTGCTGGATCAGGAGAGGGTGACTATCAAAAAGCCAGAAATGGCTCCTGCCGAAAGGTAGTACGCAGGTTGGAAACTTAAATTTTTTAATGATGAACACCCAAGAAAAAGAAAACGGACAGGCAATTGCAAACAGCATTAAAGCTGACAAAACCCCAAAGTTTATGGCTGGTAATCCGGTAAATGCAGAATCTGCTAAATCAAAAGAGCAGGGCAAAGACGAAACAAAAGCAAATGGCGCGGAGGATAAAGCTGGCAAATCGAAGGATCAGGCGCCTAAGCTGGGGCTGAATTTAGATCAGACCCTGAAACTGGTTGCTGATCTGGCTAAGAAAACGGCCCTCCGTGACCGGTACATTGGCTATATCGATGCCCTTTCTGCTTTTGAAAAGGCCCAAAAGGAGGTGGACGAGTTGGAGGATGAAACAGCTTTTCAGCAATGCGAGCTGATCATTACCGATCATAAAGGCAATGTGTTTTCGACCAAAAGCCCTTCGGTAATTCGTGGCACGGTTGGATTTATCAATTCCCGATTTGCGGAAAGGCTGGCCGAAGTCGAGGCCGGTATCGTTTTGCAAGCCTAATCGTTCATGCCTCCCCGGCTGAGGGGAGGCTATTGTTCCACTTAGCTATAAAATCATGTTAGCAGCATTCATTGAATTTTTAGACAGACTATATTTTGAGGGTTACGCAGAAGCGTTTCAGGAGGATAACCCGACCGCATTTTACAACCAGTTCCGGGACTTTCGGAACAACCATGGAAACTTACCGATATGAAATACGAGACGATTTTTTTGATGGTCCGTGTGCAGGTGCATGCGGATCATGATAACCTCGCGGATATTGTCCGGGAAATAGAAACAGAATCCAAACTGGATTTGGCAGATACCGCCAATATCAATGTTCTGGAAACCGAGATACTGGTCTCCAGGGTACACAATAGAAAAGTTAACAGACGAAGCCATGAAACAGTATCATTTATATCTAACCCTGCGGATTGACGTAGATAGTTGCCTTAAAACGCTTTCCGATACGGTGCAGGAGTTTGAGCAACATACGGTTTACAGTTTTTCAGACACGCAAAACGTGCGGATCATAGCAACTGAAATTTTAAAGACCGAACCCTTTAACCCTGATCGTGATAGGCTATGAAGTGGTTTAACGAATGTACAAGCCTAGACCAGGTCAAGGCTTTGTACAAAAAACTGGCTAAGCAATATCACCCAGATCTAGGCGGTGATACAGACACCATGCAGGCGATTAACCGGGAATATGCTTTTGCCAGCGCCAAGGTGATCAGCGGATCAGGACTGTCTGAAGAAGATACGGAGAACGAAATCCGCTATTCAGAGGAATACCGGCAGGCCATTGAAAAGGTTATTCATTTAGAGGGCATCACCATTGAACTAGTAGGTCACTGGATTTGGGTCTCAGGGAATACACGCATCCATAAAGAGGTGCTTAAATCAGCTGGTTACTTTTTTGCCTCTAAGAAAATCGCCTGGTACTTCAGGGCAGACGAGTTTAAAGTGCGAAAGGGTGGAAAGAAAACCATGGAGGAAATTCGCGCCAAGTATGGGAGCGAGATTTTAAGTGGCCGGATGTGGTCACATAAACATTTGCAACAATAATCCTTAAAACGGTGGCCCCGGAGGGGCCACCTTAAAAACAACTTCTATGAAAGGAAAAGACGCGTTCGTTCCGCAAGAGCCGGAAGAGATGGAATACCACGAATATTTAGACTACTGGGTTTGCAAATGCCGGAACTTTGAGAAGCTGGAGGGTTTTATGGCTTGTGATAGGTACGGCAATTTCAGGAGCCCCTTTGGCGCTGCATATTGCCGGTGCCAGCGTTGCGGTAGCGTGATTCATGTAGACACAAAAACAATTATCGGTATAAACCCAAACCCTGATCGGAGAGATTTCTAACATCAGCTATTTCAAAGCAGCGTATCGATTAAAAGCGAAAGTAATCACTAGTGTCTGGCGATCTTGGTCAGGCTTTTACTTACCGGACGTTTTTCCTTATTTTTTTCTATGGTCTGATGAGCTATGGTCAATCAATAATTGGTCTGGAAATTTTGCGTAAGATGCTGACTTATTTTCAACCCTAATAGCCAAATAAAAATGGTTTTATGCTATTTCATTTTTGGCAAAATCTAGCATTGGAAAAAGCCGATTTGTCTCGAAAGCATAAATTCAGTGTGCAGAAGAGCAGCAGCCTAGAAACCTGCTTAAATTTAGCGCGGCCCTTGCGGGCTAAAAGTGTAGACAAAATATGAAAATCGGTTTAGACAAGACCTCGCAAAATATGTACGGATTTGACTTTCATTTATTGCTCACCGTCGACGTCGAATATTATTTTGAAGCAATACTACCTTCCAGTATCTGATCGATTTCTTCGATTAAATTCTCTTTCAGCTTATTATTTTTATTATAGTAGTCTGTTTGTACTGCTAAATATCTGCCTATGGGCTCAACAAATTCGTTTTTACTGAATAATTGCTTCAGAATCTGCAACCTTTCGGACTTATTTAAGTAATGTTTCACGATAGTAGCAAGTACTATGTCGATAGCTGTGGCATCACTGGGGTTGTCGTGGATAACCTCTGGTTTAGCGTCAACTTCAACAATCTCTTTCTCTCTTAATTGAGCAATTTTATTTGAATGCCTTAACCCAGCGTCCGTTTCAGGATTAATGATCACCGACATGGACATCAACAATGACTGTGTCATCTGCTTATGCTCCTCACTTAAAATGCTCAAAACTTCATTTGATACAGTCCCAGGTCGTATCTGAAAATTCATCATAGCATAATGGTCCATCAATCTAGAAGGGGTAAACATAAACCATCTTGTAGAATTTTCGAAGTATTCAAAATACATTTTTCTAGCACCCATCAAGCTCATGTCCCAAGTACAGAAGATTGGATCAACAGGATTTACATCACTATCATTATCAGCTAGTCTCCTAAACATTAATGCATCGTTCAGTACTGAGTGGCTTGCTTTGTGCTTACTATTTCTCCGTAAGTCCTCATTAATAATATCGATAGCAGTACCGAGCTGGTACTCTTTAGCCAATTCATCAATTTCGATATTTAAAGAAGATAAAAGGTATTCTATTGATGATTTAAAATGCTGGTCGCCCTTGTTTTGAGTAAATTTAAATTCCGCTAAAAAATCCCCGAAATTTTTAACCTCCTCATCTAGTTGGTCGGAATCCTTTAAATGAGTGTAGAACTTATATAAGATATTACCGCTTCCACCTAGACTGTCAAAAACTTTTAACTTTGAAAATGGCACGATTGACAGAGCATGTTTGAACATCTCCGTGATTTCAATTGCATACTTTCGTATCGTTTTTAGATGCAGATCGTAATGGCTACTAAATTTAAGGAACTCGCTTGCAGTGCGATAATAATAATCTTTGTAGGTTTGGACATCGGCATAATGAACAAGAAGTAAGTTTATCAATACATTTGTATCAATAAAAATATCTTTATTGTTTATATTTCTTGTGATGTATTGTTGTAGCCTATCCGGATCATTTACCTTGGAGTAAGCCTGTCCTGCCGAAATTCTTGACAAAATCTCATTCTTATCTGTTGCTAATAGCAGTTCCTTAATCAATTCATCTACTTTGATATCCTCACTGCTAAAACTTATTAGCGCTTGCCGAAGTCTTTGAGTTGCGGCAGTTACAGAATTTCCATGACCGTCCCTAGTAATTAATTCACCTAAATTACTTGTATAATTACTTTCAAAAATGTCTGCTAATTTGCTAATGACTACATCAATATTATCATTAATTCCATACCTTTTCAGAATTTCAGAAAGTTCATTTATTAGTAGTGCTTCTTCGATCTTATATGATTCTAGAACATTTCCAATACGTTCCGCCTCTTGTTCAGTCAGTTCGATTGAAGTCTTGATGATTTTTATTTTTTTCTCAGTTGAAAGCTGATTTAGGAAGCGATTAAAATAATCCTTATTTATTGTAGTATTGAAGTGGGATTCGAGTTTGGCTAATACCATGTCTCTTTCCACAACTGTGCTTTTGTTGTTGAATAGGTAATTCAGTACGAAACACCTCATTATGTTATATTTAATGTCTGTAGATTTCCCAAACGACATTAGATCATACAAAGCCTTTGTTTTTGAATCTGCAAAAAATTTACTCTCTTGCATTGGAACTTTCAGTTTTGCGAATGAATATAATAAGGATGAAATTTCTTCATAATTCGTCGCGATCTGAGACAGGACTTTCGCCTCTATTAGCTCTAAAAAAATGCCATATTTATCCTTTGCAAATTTTCGATATTCAATTACTTTTTCTTCCGCGACAGGAAATGAATAAAAATATTTAACTTTTGTTGGTAAACCATACTCATTAACGTTATCAAAAGCTTTCTTTAAATCGCTCATCAATTTTGGCTCAAATTGCTTTGCTTGCACAGTTGCTTGATATTGTACTTCGTAATTATCAACTATCTTGAGATCGATTCCAGAATCATAAGAGCTGTTAGTTATTATGACATTTTTGTATCCATCAACATTTGTCAAATACGCTTTTGCTACTTCGTAAAGCTCTTTTTCTTCAAGTGAAGCTACCAATTGAAGGAGCAATTTTGTTTGAGACATCTTTATCTGTTTGTTTTAAATTAATCAAATTTAACAATTGGAAATTGTAATTTGTACCAATAAAATCCGTTAACAGTATCTGACTTAGAATTTATTCTGCTTTGAGGTTCCCAAGCATAGTATCAATCATTTGCGTTAGACAGCTAAAAGGACTTATGCTCAAAGTCGCAAACGATTATTTATCATCTGTACTAGAGGCATACTTAGAAACCGAGTTCTTTAGTAGGGATGATTTCAATAGTTTATCACTAGTAAAATCATTCCGTTTTTATTACTTCCTAAAAATACCATTCACTCAGATTGGTATTTCGTAAATCCATTTTCAGCCCAGATCTGGGTTAAAGGTTTATTTCTCCTTTCTTGATTTGTATAACATCGTTTATACCGTTGCTTAAAATCTCTACTAAGGGGCTCGCTATTTGCAATCTGGTCAAGGCATGCAATTTTCTTCAAATCATCAATAAAATGATGCGAGTATAGTCCCTCTATGGGCACTTGGTTGGAGTTAGTTCTAAATTTAGAGCTAACTCCATTTTTTTTGCCTTCTAACCTATTGTTAATGTGGTAGATAAGTTGAAAGGCCAAGTTCATCTTTGCGGTTCGATGTATCCACATTTACACATGCACGGAAAAAAGATGGATCGTTGTCACAAAAGAAAATCACAGAGGTGATCAAGATCGAGCCTATTAATAAGCTTGCTCTTTTTAATTCAGTTGTTTTCGTACACTACAATTTGTCTCATACTACTTCGTTTGTTTCAGAAAGACTAGCCCTGATGTATCACCAGTGTTCAGTTCAAAACCTATAATAAGCCCCTTTTTATTTCTGACCACAAGGACATGGTTCAGAAAATCGTAGTCGGTGAACAGGTGATCTGTCCCGAACAGGTTTACTTTTGCGGGGTCGTGGTATTTATCACTGATTAGCAGTCCGTCATTCTTAATTGCTATATCGAAGAATGTGCCCAACTCTTCAGAAAAATACCTGCCGGTATAGTCATTCAGCTGTTTTCCGGATAGCTTAACTTCGCGGACAAGTTGCATTTCAATTGGTTTTGCAAGCGCCGGTGAAATTAATTTTGCAAGGCTAGTCCCTGTTTTTGGATCAATCGAAAACTGATATTTTACTAATGGCCGTGCCTTCATGTGAAATGATCCTTTTCCCTCAGCCTCAAGTTCCGCATTCCCGTTCACGTAGAGTTTACCTGTTTTAGTGTCTGCTGTAATTTTGTAGCCATTCGCTGCGATGTAATTTCCGGCCCATTTACCAAGTTCGGTAGAGTCCTGGAGAACAACGGGCGGATAACTTACCGGACTTGGCTCCTGCGATTGGTTCCTCCCGGACTTTTCAAGTATCAGCAGTTCAGCCATCTGGTTGATCTTGCTATATACGTCAGCGTCTCCGCCGTTCCCGAAAATATAGAAACCTGTTTTAAGCTCAGGATAAATGACGATCACCGTACGGTAACCCGCCAGACCGCCGTTATGTGTCAGTCGTTTATAACCCCTGTCTGTATTGACATTGATACCCATGGCATAAGGTATGCCGGAACCGTCGTTCAGTTTACCTTGCGTAGTCATCAGTTCAATATCTTTTAAGGTTCCCGCCTTAGGTTGGTAAAAGTTAGTCACCCATTTTGCCATCGTTCCCGCTGGTAAACAAGCCGCCGTCACCGAGCGTATAGACGTTTTGTACCGCATTATGCCAAGCCTCGCCGTCCTTTCCATAAGAGAGTGCCCTATTGGGGATCAGTTGTGAATGATCGTCTGCGAACGCACTTGCAGTCATCCCCAGTGGCCTGAAGATCGCTGAATCAGTAAAAGATTTGAAACTTTGACCCATTACTGTTCTCACCATTTCTGCAAGCAGTACATAATTGGAATTGGAATAGGAAAACTTTTCGCCGGGATTGAAGTTGAGCGTACGCTGCCTTTTGAGCATTTGTACCGCTAAGTCCTGGGTTAGCATTCCGTCCCCGCCAAGCCCGTAAAACTGCGCCAGCCCAATATCATCTCTGAGCCCGCTGGTATGGTTGAGCAGGTTGCTGACGGTGATCTTTTTGCCAAAGTCATTCATCCAGGGCAGATAGACATGGATATCCTCGTCGAGCTTAATTTTTCCCTGGTTGACCAGCAATGCGATGGCATATCCGGAAAACTGCTTGGATAGGGAGCACATATAAAAAACGGTGGCCGGCGTATTGGGCGTTTTATTTTCCAGGTCGGCCAGTCCGAAGCCCCTGGCATATACCAATTGGTCACCCCGTACAATGCCGGCCGCGCAGCCTGGCGCAGTAGTATCGTTCCATTTGGCGAAGAGCTGGTCGATTTTCGAGCGTGTGCTGTCGGGCAGCGATTGCGCAAATGCGAAAGCCGGAAAAAGCGAGCCGGTCGATAGAATTAGGGCGAGCAGTACAAACGGAATTTTTTTGTTCATAAAAGTTAGAAAACTTAAAGCTAATTAAAACCATCGAGAAGATAAAATCTTTGTCTGGCAATGATTACCAGGCTGATATGGCCATGCGGGACGCCGTGTTTAATTTATTCGTCTGGGTAATCACGGGACCAGAAAGCGGCATTTTGTTGGTCAGGCTCCGCACGCAGCGTTTGTGACTGGCAGAGTTTTTCTGTTATGTCACTACTAGGGGAATATCCTTATTTTATCAAAATAAGGGTTTATCCTAGTTACCATGTGGGAAATCTGACTTTTCAGGTTTCCCCACATGGGAATGAGTTTTTTTTTTGCACTCAAAGTTGATAATTAGCGTGGAGGGAACTTTAAACGCGTATTTCTCATGTCATCAATATACTTTTTCATGTCTGCCACTACGCGTAAATCGTCAAGGAATTGGTGTGTACGAAGTATATCTGGGGCACACGATTTCCCATATGGGAAAAATATTAAAAAATTCTAATAGAAGCCTTGGAGAAATCCAGGGCTTTTTTGTTCTAACTGTTATCAGCGGGTAAATTAACGCTTGAAGTCTATCGCGCTTTGAATATGTGATAACTCGGAAATCAGGTTATTACTCTCCCGCCTGTTTAAGAGCGGCGGCGTAAAGGGTATCAGAAACGCGGAAGTCCGTTTGCTTCATTTTGTCTATGACCGGCTTGATCAATGGGATCAGACCCGCTGATTTCGCCCGAATGAGTACACCTAGTGTACCGATAACATGCAAACCGATACGTATGGCGACCTTACGGGCGGCAAGGTCATCAGTGATCAGGTATTGGTTGTCAATTTCATGGGCGAGGGCAATGGCGCTGGCCTCGCCTGGATCGACGATGTCTTTGAACTGCTGATGAAGGGTTTTGTCCCTGACAGAAAGCACAATCATCCAGTCGGGCAGCGGATTTCCATATTCAGCAGCGATTTCAGGAGTCGTTAGTACGATAGAAAAAAGTTCATGCAAAAGATGGAGCAAACCAAGTTTGTCCAGTATGATCAGGCAACTGGTATCAGTAATTACTACCGCTCCGGCGGGACTATTTGAACTCATCTGCGAGGTCTTCTTCTGTATACTGGAAGTAAGCTACATTGAAACTGGCCAGTACTGCCGGGAAGTCCCATTTTTTCATGCCGCACATTTCAGCGGCTTGGCCCAAAGTGAGTTTACCCGCTTCATACAGTTTGGCCGCAATGAGCTTTAGTGTCTGATCACGCTCTTTATCAAGGGCATCGGGAAGTTCTAACGTCAGTGTTGTCATAATATAAAGATACGAATTTATCAAGTTCAAAACAAAATGTGTGCCGCCAGATCAGCGGCGAACTAATTTATGAATCATGAAACATCATGGTTTCTAGAATCAGAAGCCAAGTCCCAAATGGGAAAGTCAAACTTTACTGACTTCCCATATGGGATCGGTTAAAAAGGCTAGGCTTCTGACAGCTGAAAAAGATAAAATCATCGTTTTGGAAATGATTGGCGCGTATTTCGCATGCGCTCAATGTAGTCTTTCATTCCTGCAACAACCTTTAAATCTTCGATAAATTGATTCGACCGGAATATATCGTCGAGCACAAACAAAATTTCCCATATGGGAAAAATTATTAAAAACTATTTCTAATAGAAGCCTCTGGAATATTTCTGGAGGCTTTTTTGTTTCTGAAGATACGTGTTTGCAAATTCACAATTCATGAATTGTGAATTTGAATATGAAACTCTCCCAACCCCTTGTCTTTTTTGAAGTTTATTCTGCACCAAGTGCTTCGAGCAGATCCTCTTTGATAAAGACCCATTGTTTCCCACGAAGGCAAATTGGATTGAGATCTGGATCGGCGTTATCAAAATCGGAGAAATTTTCCGAATCAAATTGGGATCATGTGTCCACTCAAAACGCTGACGGTGTAAATCAATCATGGCGTTGATTGGATATTGCAACAGTAGCTCATGCAGGTCCCAGAAATCTTTTTTACGTCCACCCCTCTGAATTACATCTATTTTCATAGCAATAATCTCTTCTACGGTAGCCATTCGAACACCATCCGTCTCAACATATGGTTGGAAGAATGGATCCATGGAATAATACACGTCAAGTTTGACTACATGATCTTTGTCGGTTCCAACTAAGTAGGATTTACCCATAACTTGGTTGCCGCCAAAATCTCCATGCACATATGCGAAACTGTTTTTTAGACATGCTTCAATGGCATTGAAATCTATGGAGCGGTAAGGTTCATCGGTAAACAAGTCAATATCTACCGACATCCTGTGTCCCAGATGAAGAGTTAATGCTGTACCCCCGACAAGACGGAAACTCGCGAATTCTTCCTTTTTCATCAACAACAGCAGGCTGTTTTTTAAGGTTTCGTTGACTGTATTCCAAAACATCTTATTTTGATTTTATACTCCTCATCACAGGGAGACTATTGCCCGCAATTTTACCGCTGCCAGTAATGGATTTTACTTTGTCTTTGCCATAGAAGTTCAGAATTTCCTGCTTTTCCTCATCATTTCCGCGCTCAAATACACGTTCAATTATTGATTTATACTGATTTTTCCAGTTGATCTGATCGAAATCTGTATCCCAGAAGAGGATTTTGCGTATAATAGAGAGATCCGGATGATCCTGTTGCTTATGTTTTTCTTTCTCAATTTCAAAATACGCCTGCAACAAATGCATGGTTCCTTCTTCTAATCCCAGCGCGTTATCAATTTTTAAAGATAATGCAGTCGGTATGCTACGTTTGCCTTTCGTGATATCGTTAATTGTCTGTGGATATATCTGCAGAGATAATGCAAATGGACGTTTTTTAAGATTTCGTTTTTTTAGCTCACGCGCCAGAATCACACCAGGGTGAATACCTCTATACCTTTCAAGTGCTGTTTCCATGATACAAATGTAAACAAAAATGATTATATATTAGATTATACAATATCTGTTAGCTTTTGTTTGCTAAACTAATTGATCTATAAAGTAGTTCCATCTGATATTCAATTGTTCAAAATGCTAATCCCATGTGGGAAATTGACAGAAGCGCAATTTCCCACATGGGAAGGTCTAATTCTATGATTATCTATTATTATAAATAAGTTAAAATCGGCCTTGGCGCAACCTTAAACGCGTATTTCTCATGTTTAAAATATAGTTCTTCATGTCCGCTACTACCTTCAAATCTTCCAAAAATTGATTCGACCGGAATATATCGTCGAGCACAAAAAGCCTCAGAGAAACCTGAGGCTTTTTGTTTTAATAGGATTCTGATCTTGGTTAAATCCGTCAGATGTATCCCATCGATTTAAGTCCTTACAATTTTTCATATCGCAATGCCACGCAACCGGAGCTCAGCGTCCGCGATTCCATGAGGTTCAACCCCAGTCCTTCCGGTAAGGTCATTTCATCAAACAAGCGCCGCCCTCTGCCAACGATCACGGGGTGAACGACCATATGAAATTCATCTACCAGGCCCAGTTCGATCAGCCGGGCCGGTAATTCCACGCCTCCGGTAGAGATCGCCTTACCTGATTGTTGTTTTAATTTCAGGATCTGCGCTTCCAGGTTGTTCCGGATAATCATCGTATCATTATCTATGTTGTCTATCGTTCCGGAAATCACAGCGCGCTTAAGATTGGCAAACACCTTTGCAAACGCATTTGATGAGGCATTCATAGATTGCGTAACAGCGATTTCAGGCCAAAAAGGCACCATCAATTCGTAAGTTTTCCGTCCGTAAATGACCAGATCGACATTCTCCAGTAATTTCCTGAAATAGTCGTTAACATCATCTCCGCCGCCAAATTTAGTGTGGTCACAGCAACCATCTAAACTAATGTTAATACCATAAATAAGTTTCCTCATAAGGTTGTTAACTTGTTGATGTCATGTCCTGACGGACTGCCTGCATATTGTCACTGTCTTACTTCATCCCAGATTGGATACTGGTGATCCTGTCCAGGTGCGCCTTTACTATCGGAGATGTTTTCTCCGCGAAAGCCTTCAGATCGGAATCTTTACAGTGCTGGGCTGCCTCCTGCATCAGCGCAAGCGTTTTCTGGTGTCCTTCCACCATCGCCGAAACGTAAGCTTTGTCAAAAGCTGCTCCCGATTTGGATTTTAGCTCTTCCATTTTTTTCATGTGCTCTTCATCAAGCGACGATGGCAGCGTGATGTTCTTCATTTTAGCAATGGACATCAACTCTTCGTTTGCCTTTCCGTGATCAGTGACCATCATCTTTGCAAAATCTTTCACTTTTGCACTGGTACCCTTCTCCTGCGCTAGTTTCCCCAGTTCTACCTCTGCCATACCGCCAACGGCAGCCTTGTTCGCAAAATCTGCATCCATCTGATCAAGCGACATCGCAGTAGTATCCATAGCAGCCATAGAATCAGCAGCCATTTGCGACGTGTCAGAAGTATCTGTTGTACTTCCTGTACCGTTTCCACATCCCTGGATAGCAAATCCGGTAAGACAAACGGCAAATACATAAAATAATCTTTTCATCTCGTTATAGTTTTGTTGCAAGCATAACCAATTTGCTACTGAATTGTTTAAATAATAACCAAGATATCTATAAGTATCAACTAGGGGGTTGACAGGGCTCAATGCCTATCAACCCCCTAGTTGATACCTGGTTGATACGACAGAAAACCCTTTCAGCAAAGCAAACATAAGCCAGCAACAAAGCATCCGGAAAGACCTTACAGCATCCGTGGCAGTTAAAAGCTTTTGGCCCGAAATCAAACAAACTTTGGTTATACAAATAATATCCTAAATTTGAAGCCGGTCAACCGGAAGTCATGAACGCAGGCAATTATCTGCTAAAGAGAAATCACGCTATTGAGGAGATCAATGCCCAGGAAATCTGGGACGTACTGGTCATAGGCGGCGGTGCAACAGGTCTTGGAACAGCGTTGGACGCAGCTTCAAGAGGATTTAAAACACTTCTTGCAGAGCAATACGATTTTGCAAAAGGCACCTCCAGCAGGAGCACCAAACTGATCCACGGCGGGGTAAGGTATCTCGCGCAGGGCAATTTTGCATTGGTGAAAGAAGCATTGCGCGAACGCGGGCGTTTGCTGGACAATGCACCACAACTGGTGAGCAAACAATCGTTTATCATTCCCTGCTACAGCTGGTTTGAAGTAGTCAAATACCTGAGCGGACTGACCTTTTATGACTGGATGTCGGGAAAGCACAGCTTTGGAAAATCGGTGTACCTGAATAAACAGCAGGTAATGGCAGAAATGCCGGATCTTAATGAAAAAGGACTAAAGGGAGGCGTGCGTTATTATGATGGCAGGTTTGACGACGCAAAACTAGCGGTCAGTATTGCGCGGACAGCAGCCGGCCATGGAGCCGTATTGGTCAATTACATGCAGGTGGCCGGGCTGAACAAAACAGGCGGTAGGATAGACGGAGCCATATTGCTGGATATGGAAACCCGGCAACGATATGAAGTAAAGGCCAGAGTGGTGATCAACGCCACCGGCGTTTATGTAGATGAGGTGCTGAAGCTGGACAGACCAGACAATCTGCCTATGGTGCGACCAAGCCAGGGAGTGCATATTGTAGTCGATCGTTCCTTTCTGAAAGGAGAAAATGCACTGTTGATCCCAAAAACTTCAGATGGAAGGGTGTTGTTTGCTGTTCCCTGGCACCGGCATTTGCTGGTGGGAACCACCGATACGCCGGTGGGCAAGGCGTTGGCAGAACCCGTTGCGCTCGAAAAAGAAATAGATTTTATTTTGGAAACAGCAGGGCAGTACTTCACAAAAAAGCCGGTCAGGAAAGATATCTTGAGTGTATTTGCAGGATTGAGGCCATTAGCTGTTACCGATAAGAGCAGCGGCAGCACCAAGGAAATATCGCGGGGCCACAAGCTCGTGGTTTCCGGTTCAGGACTTGTAACCATTACCGGAGGAAAATGGACGACCTACCGGAAAATGGCTGAAGATACGGTAGATAAAGCAATTATAACAGCCGGTTTAGAGCGGGTATCCTGCAGGACCCATACCATCAAACTCTATGACAACAGCCGTCCCTGGACAGATGACCTGCTATCTGATCCGGCAGGACTACAACAGGAGGTTATACTTGCCGTACGCGAGGAAATGGCCAGGACAGTTGAAGATGTGCTGGCCAGACGGCTGAGGACACTTTTTACCGATGTGCAGCAGGCAAAAACGCTGGCACCGTCAGTTGCGGGCTGGATGGCTGCCGAATTAGGCCGGGATGCGGCATGGGAAGCAGCGCAGGTAAAAGATTTTCTTGAGCTGGCTGCCGGTTACAGCTGGAACAGGCTGTCAGCCTTGACCGGCAAAAACAACCGGAGATAATGGAAAAATCAAAAAGTACAAATAAAACGGCGGTGCTGACAAAAATTCTTTTTTGATTTTCATCTAGTTTTGAAGAATAACCAATTTGATGAACGATGACTAAATTTTCTCTGGCGCTTCCTTTGTTTTTATTCCTGTTCTGTCAAGCCAGCCAGGCGGTTTCACCGCGGGGGGGTGAAATTAAGCATGATCCTAAAACCAGAACGATTGTCATCAGCGTCCCGTCCCGTCTGCTTTCCATAACAATCGATTATTCAAAAGGATGTAGCGTTAAACAGTTGAACCTGAAAGGAAAAAATGTCTTGTCCTCTTCGGGTGTATATACCGGGATCAGTACCGGCGATGCCACTTATACTTCCGGGGGCGGGAGCGGTCAGATCAGCGTTAAAGAAACAGCAGATGGCATCAGGCTGAGCGGCATCCGTTATGGCGGTGTACAAACCGGGGCTTCTGAATCCTGGGATTTTAAGCTGTCCGGCGATAAAATACGCTGGGACATTTCCCGTGAATATGCGCAAAATGCCTTGCTGGAAGATATGGCTTTCCCAAAATGGAACTTTGCAGATCTGTCCGTGTGGAAAGGAGGAATCATTGACAACGGCGGGATGGTCTGGTGCAAGTACCTCAGGAACGTAAATGATACCTACGGGGTTCATACCGGAGGGGTTACTTTCTGGAATGCGGACTCCGGGGATGGGCTGCGTATCGCCGCAAAACCCGGGACAGGCAGTGAAATTGCATCAAAATATTCACATAGTGCACAACATGAATTTACCTTTACGCAACTGGTCACTGATGCCCGGTTAGAGCAACGCTATAATTTAAGCCGTTTTGTAGGGCAAAAGGCTGATGTATTTGCACCCTTTGAAGTTAAAAAAGGAAAAGCAGCGATCAGTTTTGAATTGCAGTATGTGGATTATCAAAAGGAATATTCAAGAGGGCTGCTTCCGGGGATAGATGCGGTCGCGGTGCGCGAACTGTTAAATACTACCGGCCGCTATGGTGTGGTCGATAACAATATTATCGGTGCTAACGGATGGCTGACCAATTGGAAATGTCTGCACGAGCCGTTTTTCGCCCAGATCGGGATGGCCCTCAATGACCCGGACTATACCAGGAACATGTCGGCGACCCTGGACCAGGAAAGAGACCTGGCGGTATTGCCGGACGGTCGTGTTCTGTCCCGCTGGCACAACGTTCCGGGCGATGAGATCCCGGGTACCTACAATTCCAAAACCGGTTATTATGAAGCCATGTGGGGATATACCATTGATTCCCAGACCGGCTATATCATCAATACCAGCGAGCAGTTTGAACTGAACGGTGACCTGGACTGGCTGCGTTCACACCAGGCAAGCTGCGAGCGCGCGCTGGACTGGCTGATCCGACGTGATTCCAACAAGAACGGGATCTTTGAGATGATGAACGATGGTGTTGCTGATAAAAAGGCCAGTGACTGGCTGGACATTGTCTGGGCAAGTTTTGAAAATTCTTTTGTAAACGCCCAGATGTATGAAGCGCTGAACCTCTGGGCCGGTTGTGAGAAAATATTGGGCAACGAGCAGAAGGCAGCTTATTATTCAGCGGTAGCGCTGCGGCTGAAAACCAGTTTCAACAAACCGGTGGAGGAAGGCGGTTTCTGGTCTTCTGAAAAACGGCAGTACGTATACTGGAGAGATAAGGATGGCTCCGTTCACGGCAATAACCTGGTCACGCCAGTCAATTTTGCGGCGATCGCTTTCGGCCTGTGCGATGATCCTGAAAGGATCGCCCTGATCCTGGACCAGATAGAAAAGAGGACAGCGGCTGAACAGCTGTTTCACTGGCCATTGTGCTTCGATTCTTTTACACGGGAGGAAGTGTCTGATGGCAACTGGCCTTTTCCAAAGTACGAGAACGGGGATATATTTCCGACCTGGGGATACCTTGGTGTCCGGGCCTATGTAAATTATGATAAGGCCATTGCGCTGAAATACATCAATTATATCCTCGCGCAGTACAAGAAAGATGGCCTGTCCTCACAAAGATACAGCAGGTCTACGCAGCTCGGCCTGGGTGATGATATCCTCGCGGGTATCTGCACCAGCATTACGGCGCTGTACAGGGATATTTATGGGATCCGTCCAAAATGGAACAGGATGGGCCTTGAACCAAATATGACGCCTTTGCTGAACGGGACAACATTCTCATATAAACTTCGTAACGTCGTTTATCAGCTGAAACTCAGTGTGGGTAGTTATTCCATGAGTTCCAGGGGCTTCTCGGTAAAAAGTAATGCCGGTTTTGGAGCAAGCAAGCAGGGCAATGTCCTTACTTATTTTCCTGGCAACAAAGACAAGGAAACGCTGAAGATCAATGCAGTGCGGGGACAGAATATCGCAATGGAGATCAATAAATGGGAAGAAGGACAGGCATTTTCATGGACCATGCGTTCGTCCGGACAGTACCAGTTTGTCATTAGCGGCTTGCAGCCTGGCTCAAGTTACAAGCTGTTGGTAAATGGCAAATCGAGTAATGTCCGGGTCAGTGAAAAAGGTTCGCTGTCCATTGGTGGTGTTTACCGGCCAACGACCAGTTTCGTCATTGCAAAATAGTGTTTCGTCATGGCAAAACGGTGTTTCGTCATGGCCGGATACCCGTTCGTCATCGTCTTTTATTTGTTTTTTTGTTCCCTGAAAGCTTTTGGAGGCAGGCCATTCTTGTTTTTGAACAGCCTTGAAAAATAGAATATGGAGCTGAATCCTGTTTGATAAGCAACTTCATTGACGGTCAGATTGGTGGATGTAAGCAGTTCTTTTGCTTTTTCAAGCCGCAGTTCCAGGTGGTATTGGTTTGGTGAAATTCCCGTGAGCGCTTTAAATGTCTTTCTGAAGCTTGAATAGCCCATAGGCAGTTCTTTTACCATGGTTTCCAGGTTAATGGGATTTTCTATAGACTCCTGGAGCAGGAATTTTGCTTTGGAGATCAGTTTGGATTGCTGGCTGGTATCCGTGATCTGGTATCTTGATATGGCATTGAGCAGGGACAGGATCTGCAAAGTGATCCCTGTAACAGATTGCCGGTAGCCGACTTCCGCCAGGGATACCGTACGGATCAGGATATGGAAGAGTTGAAGCAATTCTTCATTAAGGCCTGCGTCGATAAAAGCGTTTTCCGGGGTGAAAATATCTTTTTTCATGAGCTCATCCGGATAATCGCCGTTGAAACCGACCCAATATTCTTCCCATCCTGAGTGCGGATGGGGTTTGTACCTGTGCCATACTCCGGGATAAAGAAGAAAACAGGTCCCGGCTTTGATCCTGGTGCTTCTGGACCGTGCCGATTCCAGCAGCCCCTCGCCTTTAGTAATGTAAACAATATAATAACTGTCCAGTATCCTCCCCTTGTCCCAGGTAAAGGAATGGTCGGCCGGATGGTCCCTGTTATTTGGGTAGTTTACATTCGGACCTACTTTGGCATATCCTACCGTGTTCACATAAAACCCCCATCGCTTTTCAAACGAAGTAATGTTCAGGTATTTTTGATAATTTTCCATTTGCAGGAGCAGATTGATCCTTAATGATAATAAAACCGGGGCCTCTTTCCTAATTTTCCGTTAACAATTTGTTTTAAATCAGGAGAACCGTTCATCTCATCCCGCACCAGGGTTTGAAATCTTGATGGCTTAAAGCAATAAATATCAAAAAGGATAAATATTAGAGATTTAAGTAAAAAGGATATTTGCAGCCATTATTTAGCTTTGATCTGTCATTATCATAACCAGATTCCTATGAACACCAACATCAGTCCCGGCCAGATCGAGCATTATCAAAACAACGGATACGTCATCATTGAGGATTTCCTCAGTCCTGACGAGCTGGAAGTATGGAGAACAGCCGTTACTCAGGCAGTTGCCGATAGAAAGGGCCGGAAAATTCCGGGAAAGGCCGTCAAGATCGGTGAGGATGACGGCATCAACAAAGATGCTGAGTACCACAACAAGGTTTTTGACCAGCTGATCAATCTCTGGCAAACCAGCGAAGCTGTGAAAGCGCTGATGCTGGACGCGAGGATCGGACAGATGGCTGCAACGCTTGCGCAGGTTGAGGGTATCCGCATCTGGCATGACCAGGCACTGATCAAAAAGCCCTGGGCAAACCCTACTTCCTGGCACCTGGATACTCCTTTCTGGTCTTTTTCAGATCGCAGGGCATTGTCCATCTGGGTTGCGCTGGACGACGCCACACTTGAAAACGGTTGTCTGTTCTTCATCCCCGGATCGCATAAAGGAACCAATTTCAGCAATCCCGGAATAGGGAAGAACATGGATGCCATCTTCACTTATTATCCGGACTTTATAAATGCCAAGTCGGTTGCTGCGCCGATGAAGGCGGGCAGTTGTTCATTTCATAATGGACTGACGATCCATGGTGCCCATGCCAATATGACGCCCGGGCAGCGGAGGGCAATGACCTGTGCTTATATGCCCGACGGCAATACATACAACGGTATTGCCAACGTGCTCCCCGATGATTACCTGGCGACGCTGGCTGCAGGCGATCCCCTGGTCAATGAAGACCAGAACCCGCTGATCTATCCGGCTGCAAAGCGTGCTTAAGCATTGTCACCGGCAATGATCTCCCGCAATCCGGCTTCATCTGTGATCCGGATCTTCCTGCCGGCGATGCTGAGGAGCTCCTGTTTGGAAAATTCGTTCAACACCTTGAACAAGGTTTCGTAAGTAGTGCCCGCAAAGGAGGAGATGTCCTGCCGGCTCATTTCTATTTGGATAAACCCGTTTTTGTCCTGCCCGAACTTTTGTTTTAAGGCAATAAATGCCTGGGCTATCCTTGCCTTTACAGACATGTGCGCCAGGTCGCGCATGCTTCTTTGGGAATCCTGCAGTTCATTGGCAAAGAACCGCATCAGGTGGTAGGTGAGGCCGGTATTCACCCGGAGGCTGGCTTCAAAGAAATCCATGTCCAGATAACATACCACAGCGGGTTCCAGCGCCGTTGCAGATACAGGGTACAAGGGTGCCTTACCCAAGCCCATATGTCCGATGATGTCGCCCGAATTTGCAAACCGCGTGATCAGTTCCTTTTCCTTGTCCCAGCGCTTATGTACTTTAAAACTGCCGCTGTAAACAAAATAAATACCTTTTACCGCTTCATTCTCCCTGAATAACTGCTCGCCTCGTTTCACCTCATAGTTGCGCTTCTTGCCCGCAACGGCGGGCAGCCATTCCGGCAAACAACGCTGGCACAGGAAACAGCTCCTGAGGTCACATGCATTCCCGCATTCTTTCATTTTTCAAATATGCGTTTTTTTTGCAATAATCAGGTTTGCACATTAAATTATAAAATATTGTTTATAATATATATAGTTGGCATTTTTTGGTTAAAAATTGGATAATATTATTATTTAAACAATATTATAATTCATATTGATGTTGCAAATCCTTACCTTTGCGGCAATTTATATCAATCGTCATACATGAAACCATCCTGGTTTTTCAGACCATACCATGGAATGAATGAATCTGATCGTTTCATCACAATTGAAAACAACAGATGAAAAAAATAATGAGTTTAAACGCACAGACAAAAAAGCGTCTGCTGCAAATTTCGCTGCTATCGGTTGCTGTAGCTGCCGTGATCTGCCTGGTAGCCAAATTCCTGGTACTGCTGATCCATCTGGTTACAAATGTCTGTTTCTATGGCATAGCTGATTTCAGCTCCCGGAGCCCGGCAGATAACCACCTCGGCTTGTTTGTGGTCATTCTCCCCGCAGCCGGAGGGTTAATTGTAGGACTGATGGCATTATTCGGATCGAAGGCGATCAGGGGTCACGGAATCCCTGAGGCCATGGAACAGGTGCTGACCAATCAAAGCAGGATCAAGCCTTCCATTGCTTTTTTAAAGCCTGTTTCATCGGCTATAGCCATTGGGTCAGGAGGTCCTTTTGGTGCAGAAGGACCTATTATCGCTACCGGCGGGGCATTGGGCTCGACGATAGGCCAGTTGTTTAAGATCACACCCAATGAGCGTAAGGTCATCCTCGCAGCGGGAGCTACGGCAGGCATGTCGGCCATATTTGGTACACCGATCGCAGCAGTGTTCCTGGCAATAGAACTGCTGCTGTTTGAATTCTCTCCTAAAGCCATTCTTCCCGTCGCGCTTGCCTGTATCACGGGGGCAGCTGGACATCAGCTGCTTTTCGAGTCGGGACCTGTTTTTGCAATGCCCGATCTGGAGAGCCCTACCAACCTCGCGCTGGGTATTTACAGTGTGCTGGGCATCGTCATTGGCTTTATGTCTCTGGGGCTTACCAAGATCGTTTACTGGATTGAGGATACCTTTGAGAAACTGCCTGTGCACTGGATGTGGTGGCCTGCAATAGGAGGACTGGCTGTTGGACTGATCGGTTATTTTGCCCCGCATACCCTGGGAGTAGGTTATGACAACATTACCAGTGTATTGTCGGGTAACGTCCCGCTGACCCTCATGCTGAGCTTGTGCTTTTTTAAATTTCTTTCCTGGGCCATTGCCCTGGGCAGTGGTACTTCCGGAGGTACGCTGGCCCCGCTGCTGACCATTGGCGGCGCGGCTGGTGCTATTTTTGGTACGGCCATCCTTGCACTTTTCCCTGATTCGGAGATCAGTATGCCCATGGCGGCCCTGGTAGGTATGTCGGCCATGTTTGCCGGTGCGTCGAGGGCATACCTGACAAGTATTACGTTTGCTTTGGAGGCGACCATGCAGTCACATGCACTGCTTCCTTTGCTTGGTGCATGCACCGCATCTTACCTGATCTCTTTTTTCTTTATGGAGAACACCATCATGACCGAAAAAATTGCAAGAAGGGGTATCTACACACCCGACGCGTACGAGCCTGATGTGCTGAGAAGGATGACCGTCGGTGATGTGCTGGGCAAAGGGGGCAAAAACCCTGATGAAAAAGAGGTCGGGCATGCCATGATGCAGAAGGAACTTGCTGTGTTAGGGGAAAATGAGCCGCTATCCAAAGCGGTAGAACTGATGGCTTCCAGTGAAGCTGACTTTCTGCCGGTATCTGCCCCGGGAGATCCGGAACGGATCATTGGCTTGCTCAGTTATAAGGATGTGCTGTATGCCTATAAGCTGTACCGGGAAGAGCACGAACAGGCAGGGGTCAACCTGTCGCTCAGACGGGGCCGGATAAAAATGATGATCAGGAGCCGGAAGATCCTGGAAAAGACCAAAACTTCGGTCAGGACATCTTAAAGCCTTATTAAATATCATTGGTCAGGAATAATTCAGAAACACTGCGTATTTTGCTTAAAATTCTAAATGTTACTGAATGAAGGCCATCTTTACCGCAATAGTTTTGATCCTGCTCAGCCCGGGCATTGCGCTTTGCAGACAACCATCTGTTAATATTGAAAAACTCGAATGCGAATATCTTTCAGATCCTTTGGCCATTGAAAACCTGCATCCAAGGCTCAGCTGGCAACTGGTGTCGGCGCATAAAACCAAAAGCCAGCTGGCCTACCGCATACTGGTGGCCAGCAATATTTCTTTGCTGAAGCAGAATAAAGGCGATTACTGGGACAGCGGAAAGATAAGGTCTGCCAATTCCAGCCAGGTGACCTACCGGGGCAGGGCCCTGACTTCAAGAAAGAAGGTGTACTGGAAAGTAATGATCTGGGATGAAAAGAATATGCCCTCAGGCTGGAGCCGGTCTGCCACCTGGTCGATGGGCCTGCTGAAACCCTCCGACTGGGCGGGCAAATGGATCGGGGCTTTTGAAAACCCCTTTCCTGATTCCGCAATAACTTATCCGGCCCCATTCTTCCGCAAAACGTTTGTCGCCGGAAAAAAAATAAAACAGGCCATTGTCCATGTCAGCGGCCTTGGCTTTTATGAATTATCTTTGAACGGAAAGAAGATCGGTGACCAGGTGCTGGCTCCGGCGGTGACCAATTATGATCAGAGGCCGCTTAAGCACCTGCTTTATCCTTATGATGACCAGTCCACTCAGCGCGTACTTTACAACAGCTTTGATGTGACCGCTGCACTTCTTCAAAAAGACAATGCGATCGGCATACAGCTTGGCAACGGTTGGTACAACCAGCGGGACAGAAGAGTTGAAGGGGATATGTGGTATGATGTACCCAAACTGATCTTTCAGCTGGAGATCACCTATGCCGACGGGACGCAGGTGATCGTCGGTTCTGACAGCACCTGGAAAACAACCAGCGGGCCGTTGTTAAAGGACGGGATCTTTACCGGTGAACAATATGATGCAAGGCTGGAACTGGGAGCATGGAACAAGACCGGCTATGATGATCGCAAATGGAAGCAAGCGATCGCTGTGCGGCCACCTACCGGGACCCTGCATCCTCAGACTGCACCTTTTGATAAGATCATCCGTACAATGGCCCCGGCCTTTGAGGGTAAGGTAAAGGATTCTGTCTATGTTTATCTTCTGGAGGAAACTGTGTCCGGATGGGCGTCTGTAACGGTCAGCGGCAAGGCAGGAAGCCGGATCAGGATCAGGTATGTCAGTGAGGAGGGTGAGGACTACGGGCAGTCTGACAGCTATATTTTAAAAGGAAGCGGTGCAGAAAGCTGGGAACCAAAATTTACCTGGCATGCTTTCAGGCGGATTGAGGTCACTTCGCCCGATGTTGTGCTCGACGGGAAAAGTGTCCATGTAAAAGAGGTACATACTGATGTCCGCCCAAATGGAGAATTTGAATGTTCCAACCCGTTTTTGAACAAGATACATGCTGCATATCTCAAAACCCAAAATGCCAATTTTCACGGAAGTGTGAGCAGCGATTGCCCGCACCGGGAAAGGCTTGGCTATACCGGCGACGGGCAGGTGGCCATGGAAAGTGCGCTGTTTTCTTATGATATGCGCCAGTTCTACCGCAAATGGCTGGATGATATGGACGATGCCAGAAATAAAAAGACCGGTTTTGTCACCCATACTGCTCCTTTTGGCGGCGGTGGCGGCGGCCCGGCCTGGGGGTCGGCTTATGTCATTATGCCCTGGCTTTACTTCTCTTATTATGGTGATAAGGCTGTGCTGGCCCGGCACTATGCCGGGATGAAACAATGGGTCGAATACCTGGGTACGAGAACAGATCAGAACGGACTGGTCACGCGGGAAGAGCCTAAGGGCTGGTGCCTGGGAGACTGGTGTACGCCTGGCCAGGTGCAGATCCCTGAACCTCTGGTCAATACCGCTTATTTTTATCATGTTGCCGATCTGATGTCTAAAGTGGCGGAGGTGCTTGGCAGGCAGGAGGACCGCCTGAAGTTTGCACGCATTGCTGCGGGCATAAAAACAGATTTTAACCGGGCATATTACCATGTTTCAAAGCAAAGCTATTGGGAAGGCAGGCAGGGTGCTAACGTGTTTGCCCTGGCTTTTGGCCTGGTGCCCGATGGAAATGAAGCTGCTGTGTTCAATTCTTTGCTGGAACACCTGAAAGCGGTCAACTATCATTTTGATACGGGTATCCTCGGTACGCCTTTGCTGCTGAAGGTGCTTTCCCAAAATGGGAGACCTGATATTGCTTACCAGCTCATCAATCAAAAGGATTCCCCAGGGTTTGGTTATTTGCTGGACAGCAGGAACAGCACGCTGTGGGAGTCCTGGAACGGTGACGGTTCCCATAGCCACCCCATGTTCGGTAGTGTCGTGGAATGGTTTTATTCGGGCATAGCCGGGATCAAAGGAGATCCTTCAGGTGCAGGGATGAGGCATTTTTTGATCGAACCCCAGATGATCGCTGATCTGGATTATTGCAGGTCGTCTTACCATAGTCCATTTGGAAAAATACGCTCGGAGTGGAAGAGGAATGCTGGAAAGTTGCAGGTTTTGATTGAGGTGCCTGATAATTCTTCTGCTACTTTTATTTTGCCAACTGGCAAAATGTCGGTCAGGTATGATTCGGGTCAGGAGAGCTTGGCAAAAAACGTTAATGGCAAATATGAGATCAGGTTTCAGCCAGGGGTGTACCGGTTTGAGGTGCTTTAACGATTTGCATCACTGGCTGCATATTGTGCAATTAAATAATTCTTAAGTTTTGCCATTGCTTACTTAGTCCTATCAGTTCGCTTTTTTAAATACAAACGTGCCCGTCATCTTAGCTGCTTGTTTAAGTGTACCACCCTCATAATAATTACATTCTTTCGGATCTGTGGTTTGGTCATACCAGATCATTTCGGAACCTGTCAATCTTAATTCAAGATCCCTGGGAACTCCTTCCGTTTGAAGCATCGATTTATCACCTTGCTTATAAATTTTATAGGGTATGGCCACGGTATCTGAAGGGAACTGATAAGTGATTTGTGTTTTTGATAAAATGACATCATATAGCTCAGGTGCACTGGAGGTGAAAACAACTTTATCAGATCCATCGAAGTAATTGAAAGTATGTGATTGCATTTTCCATTTTCCTTCCACAGAGACTGTTTCTTCTTTTGTTTCATGGTTTTTTTTACATCCGGTAAAGGAAATGAATGCACTTAGCAGGATCATTGAGGTCAATTTTTTCATGTCGTTAATTTTGATTTGACGGGTGTTTTTTTACGTTGAAAGCTTATATAATGGGAATGACTCGTAAAGGGACAATGATAAATAAAATTTGATATTTTTCATAGGTAGCGAATAAAAATAGGGGACAGGAAGAAATCAATTGTTTTGATTGATAACTATGTGGATAATACTGTTCGGATGTTTTACCCGTTTTCATCAATGCCGTATATTTATCTGGTTATGAAACTTCAGCCATAAAGGATGATCATTAAAGGTATATCCGGATATAGATTTTAACGAACAACACCGTGATCCGTTTGTTAGGTATTTAATTGCCGCTGCTCATTTTGAAAATCTTGCAATCATTACAAAAGATGAAAAGTTTAGATTTTATGATAGATCTTATCCCATCATTTGGTAGAATGAGGGTTTTGCTATCTCTTGTTTTACCGCTGTTCTTAGTTGGTAACATTCATGCACAAGCTAAGTTTGTGCGTTTTGAGACGAGTAAGGGAAATATTGTGGTGATGCTGTATGATCAGACACCCGGACACCGGGATATGTTTCTGAAGGCAATCAAAAAAGGACAGTACAGCAATGCGCTGTTCAACCGGGTGATCAGGAACTTTGTGAGTCAGGGTGGTGAGTTGGATGATACCATCCTGAACAGGGAGCGGCACCTTGCTGTAGTTAAGGGGATTAGCCCTGAGGCTGTCGCCAAACGTTTACCGGCTGAGATCAGGCCTGCTTTATTTCACAAAAAGGGTGCTTTAGGGGCTGGCAGGGATGACAATAAAATGAAAGCTTCTTATTTTACCCAGCTGTATTTTGTTACCGGCGCGATACAGACCGATGCGCAATTGGATGCTGTTGAAAAACGGAAGGGTGTGAAAATTCCTGAAGCGCAGCGTAAGGTGTACAAACGTATTGGGGGAACACCGCATCTGGATGGTGATTATACGGTCTTCGGGGAAATCATTGAGGGTATGGACGTGGCGGGCGCGATCAATTCAGTAGCTGTTGATCAGCATGATGTGCCATTGGAGCCGGTGGTTTTTACTGTGAAGGTGATAAAGAAAAGGTAATTCCGGCAGTCAATTTCCTTTTTTTAACATTCTTTTTTGTTATGAGGGGAGCAGTGCATTATACGTTTGTGTGATGTCTTGGCATAGCTTTGGAGCAACCTCTCATTGGGCAGATTCGGGCCAAATCAGGGCCATCTCCGGGAAAAGTGCGGTAAAAGGTACCCTTTGCCCAACAAGTACCGGACAAAGCCCGGAGATCTTGCGCAGCTGGTAGCTGCGAGGCAGGTGATAGGGTTATGGTACTCATCAGGAGCTGAACAGCTTCCTGTATTTTAACGGACTGAGTTTCATTTTTCTTTTAAAGACCTTATAGAAATGTGAAAGGTCGCCAAACCCGTTGTCGAAACAGATGTCTGAAATGGGTTTGTCTGAATAGAGCAATTGCTGGATGGCGTAATTGATGCGGTAGTCTGTTACGGTTTCTATGAAGGTTTTTCCTGTTGTTTTCTTGTAATATTTGCAAAAGGCATTGGTGGTCATATTGACACGCGCCGCTGCCTGGTCCAGGATGATCTCGTTTTTATAGTTGTCTATGATATAGCCCAATACTGTATTGATCCGGGCTGCCTTGGTGCCGGATGGCCGTGTACTGTTTCCTTGCTGGTCCAGCAGGTGCTGTTCTTTTGAGAAAGCGAGTTGCTGCAGTATTTCCAGCAGGCCGATCAGTCTTTTGAATGAATCGTTTTCTTTGGCTAGTTCCTGCATTTGATCGCCGATGTGGATGGCGGTATTCCCGCTGAACCGGATGCCTTGTGCACTCTGTTGTAACAGATGACTGATGGTAGTCAGTTCTGGTTTGCCCAGGAAATTCTGGCCTAGGAAATCTGGGGCAAACTGAATGACTACTGAGGCTACTGGTGGTTCTTCTTGCTGCACCGGCTCGTTTTTCCAGCAGTGGGGCAGATTGGGTCCCAGTAATACCAGGTCTCCGTCTGCATACAGTTCCATGTGTGTGCCGACATACCTGTTGCCCCGCCCCCGGACGATTAGCGTCAGCTCGTATTCCGGATGGTAATGATAGGGTGCGGTAAATTCATTGAACTGCCGTAAGAGAAATGAGTTGCTGGTGTAGGGATTGAGGGCTTCAAAGGAGGCTTTTAGCATACTGCATTAGTTCATATCTTCATAAATTTAGGGTTTATTTCGTGTTAATGGATAAAATAAACCATAAAAAATACAATTTCGACCTTTACCGGATTTTGTTTTCGTGCTTATTTAGTGGTAATCAAATATAAATTTAACTGATATGTCAACCATTAGATTACCTGAGCTGAGTGACCGTTATACGGTCGGCTATACACAAGCTGCTGCGTTTCGCAGCGATGGACATACCTTGACGCCCGGGGTGCTGAATGCGGAGGAGATTGCCGTTTACCGTGATGTGCTGACTGCTGCTGCTGAGCGCTATAATACGGAAAAGAGGCTGCTCGCCGACCGGGATACGTATGGTAAGGCTTTTTTACAGATCATGAATCTTTGGTTGGTTGATGAGGCTGTGAAGCAGTTTGTATTTTCGAAGCGTCTGGGCAGGATCGCTGCTGACCTGCTCGGTGTGGAGAATGTCCGGATCTATCATGACCAGGCTTTGTTCAAGGAGCCGGGCGGCGGGCCTACTCCCTGGCACCAGGACCAGTATTACTGGCCATTGGATACGCCAAATACGGTGACGATGTGGATGCCCCTGGTCGATATTGACGTGGATATGGGGATGCTTACTTTTGCGACCGGCTCTCATAGAAAGGGGGTGGTATTTGATTATGAGATCTCTGATGAATCGGAACAGGAGTATGAACGGTATGTGCGGGAGAATGATTTTCCTGTGATGCGTTCTGCTACCATGAAGGCCGGCGATGCGACCTGGCATTATGGCAATACCATTCATAGTGCGCCGGGTAACCGGTCCGGCCTGATGCGTGAGGTGATGACCATCATTTACATGGCTGATGGTGCTAAGGTGGCCGGGCCCAGGAACAGCTGGCAGGTCAATGATCGCGAAAAATGGCTGCTGAATACCCCTGTTGGCGAGCTGGCGGCATCTGCGATCAATCCTTTGGTGTTGTAATCTGAATTAAAGTCTTATATTTGCTGGCTCGGAATATATTTGGATCCTTGTCAGATAACATTGGATCTTTTAACTTAAAAGACAACCCAAATGCTGAATTTTGTTCTCTTTGGCCCACCGGGTGCAGGCAAAGGCACCCAATCTGAGAAATTGATTGATAAATATCAATTGGTTCATATCTCAACCGGTGACCTGTTCAGGGCGCATATTAAAAACCAATCTCCGCTAGGCCAAAAAGTAAGTGCGCTGATCGCTGAAGGACAGCTTGTTCCTGATCAGATTACCATTGACATGCTGGAGGAAGAGGTGGTTAAGAATCCTGATGCCAAAGGGTTTATTTTTGATGGTTTTCCCAGAACGGTTCCCCAGGCTGAAGCGCTGGATGCGTTTTTGAATGCCAAGGGTAGCAAGATAGCCGGGGTCATTGCACTGGATGTGGACCAGGATGAGCTGACCAGACGAATCGCGCAGCGCCAGATCGAAACTGGCCGTGTAGATGACCAGGCTGATAAATTGCAAAAGAGGATCGAAGAGTATTTCAATAAGACTGTTCATGTACTGCCGTACTATGAGGGACAGGGTAAGTTGAGCAAGGTGAACGGTATTGGTAAAATAGATGATATTTTTGCTGATCTGTGTGCGGTTATAGACCAGTACTAGTCAGGCGATGTCGCAGGGTTCTAATTTTGTTGACTATGTGAAGATCTGCTGCCGCTCCGGAAAGGGGGGGGCTGGCTCTGCACACCTGCACCGTGATGTGAGGACGGCTACTGGTGGCCCTGATGGGGGTGATGGCGGCAGGGGCGGGCATATTGTCCTGAGGGGCAATTCGCAGTTCTGGACCTTGCTTCATTTGAAGTACAGAAAGCACATCATTGCCCAGGACGGTGCGCCGGGGTCCGGCGGAACTTCGACCGGCAAGTCTGGCAAGGATGAGATCCTGGATGTACCGCTGGGTACGATTGCTAAAGATGCGGAGACCGGCGTAGTGTTGTTTGAGATCACCAAGGATGGTGAAACGAAGATATTGACCCCAGGGGGCCGGGGCGGCCTGGGAAACTGGCATTTTAAATCTCCGACCATGCAGACGCCAAGGTTTGCCCAGCCTGGTGAACCGGGCAGGGAAGAGTGGATGATACTGGAACTGAAGGTTCTTGCTGATGTCGGGCTGGTCGGTTTTCCCAATGCGGGGAAATCTACTTTGCTTTCTGTGTTGTCTGCGGCAAAGCCTGAGATCGCAGATTATCCTTTTACGACGCTGGCACCTAATCTCGGAATCGTGTCGTATCGTGATGGCAAATCATTCGTGATGGCTGATATTCCCGGGATCATTGAGGGTGCTTCGCAGGGCAAGGGTTTGGGATTCAGGTTTCTGAGGCATATTGAGCGGAATTCTGTATTGTTGTTCATGGTGCCTGCTGATACGAACCGTGCTATTGTTGAGGAATATGAAATTCTGAAGCGTGAGCTAAAGGATTATAACGCGGAACTGATGCAGAAGCCTCATGTGCTGGCAATTACCAAGGCTGATATGCTGGACGATGAATTGAAGGCCGAAATGGGTAAGGAGCTTCCTGCCGGTATTCCCTCTATCTTTATTTCTTCTGTTGCCCAGAAGGGCCTGGCTGAATTAAAAGATCTGCTTTGGTCTGCGATCAATGCCCCTGCTGATTAGGCTTCTTTTATATTATTTTATTTGTTCCTGGTGCCTGTTGACAAATGCTTCTTTTTTCATTGATCTTGCTGCGATCCAGGCGCTGATGAGCATAAATACTGCTCCTGCCAGAAAGGGTGCTCCTGCAAATCTGACCGGGGCTGCGGGCTTGGTGAACCAGGCAAACAGGTAGGTCATCAGAAGTGGGCCTATGATCGAGGTGGCACTCATCAGGCTTGTCAGGGCGCCTTGTAGTTCTCCCTGTTCATTTTGTGGCACGTTGCCCGACATGATCGCCTGCAAAGCTGGCCCGGCTATTCCGCCGAGGCAGTAGGGAATGAGGAATACAAACATCATCCAGCTTTGTGTTGCAAATGCGAAAAGCAGCATGCCAAGGGCATAGAGCCCCAGTCCCAGGTAAATGCTTTTTTCATTGCCTATCTTGGGATTGATGTACCTGATGAGCCCGCCCTGGACTGCTGCGACAAGCAGGCCGACCACAGTAAGTGAAATGCCCATGGTAAAGGGGCTCCAGTTGAATTTTTCTATGTTGATGAACGTCCAGGTGCTTTGAACGGCATGCCCGGCTATGTAGACGAATACCAGTGACACGATCAGACCGCCAAGTCCTTTGTATTTTCTGAGTTGCAGCAAGGAGCCCAACGGGTTTGCACGTTTCCACTCAAATGGTCTTCTGTGTGCTTTGTCCAGTGATTCTGGCAGGACAAAGAATCCGTAGATGACGTTGATGAGGGTCAGTATGGCTGCGGCGATGAATGGCGCACGTGGCCCAAGTTCACCCAGGAGTCCGCCGATGGCCGGGCCGATTACAAATCCCAGTCCAAATGCGGCTCCGATCATTCCAAAGTTCTGTGCGCGGTTTTCTTCTGTGCTGATGTCTGCTATGTAAGCGGTGGCGGTGGTGAAGCTGGCACCAAAGGCGCCTGCGATGATCCTGCCTATGAATAGCCACCAGATGGTCGGAGCCAGTGAGAGAAAGATGTAGTCTACTCCAAAGCCAAGCAGGGAGAACAGGAGTACTGGTCTGCGGCCATATTTGTCGCTGAGGTTGCCAATGATGGGTGCACAAATGAATTGCATCATCGCATAGGCAAAGGTGAGCCAGCCGCTCCATTGTGATGCCTGGCTGATATTGCCTCCGGTGAGTTGTTCTATGAGAAGCGGAAAGACGGGGATGATGATGCCGATGCCGATGACATCCAGCAGAAGGGTGATGAAGATGAAACTTAATGCTGCCTTTCGTGAACTTGCCATAATATCTGTGCTAAGGGCCTGCAAGGTATGACATTTCTTATTTTTTGCAAAACCTAGCTTTTTTGGGCGCGGATCTGTCTTCCCCGGACAGGGGCGGCGGGATTGCCCTGATAGATGGTATAGGCTTCTATGTCCTGCGTGGCGACCGAGCCTGTTGTGAGGATAGCGTGTGTTTTTATGGTAACGCCGGGAGTAACCGTGGCATTGGCACAGATCCATGCCCCGTCTTCAATGGTTATGGGCTTTGTGATGAGGTCAAAATGAGTTGATTTATAGTCATGATTGCCTGTGATGAGCATTGCTTTTTGCGAAATGCATACATGGTTTCCGATGGTGATCTGTGCAAGATTGTCGAGGTAGCAGTCTGCCAGCCAGGAGTAATCGCCTATGCTGAGCTTCCAGGGGTATTTGACATAGATGTGCGGCTTGATCCTGACTTGTTTCCCGATCTTCGCACCAAAAATGCGAAGGATCAGGACAAGGATATTGCTGAATGGGACGAGCCCGCTGCGGAAAAAAAGTAAGTTGATCAAATACCAGCAGATCATGCGTGATCCTGAGGCTCCTGTTGTGAATTCTTTTTTGTCAAAGTCCTTCTTAAGCCCGGTTTTAAGATGATTGCCGGAGATTATGTTGTTTTGATGGTGCATGGCTAGTCCAGATATATCCTGAAAGGGCAATAATGACATATATTGATAGGTTGTACAGTTCATGATGATAGTGTGCTGCTGGTCGGTAGTACAGGGCGATGAGTGTGAACCTGGCGAGATTAAGCAATTGAATGGTCCCGAGGCCTGTGGCTAAAAAGAGAAACCTTGAGCAGTTGCTTTTGGGGTAGGAGAGCACAAATGCGGCAAAACAGCTCATTATACCATATCCCAGACAGGAATATACGAGGTTGAATCCTGAATGTCCTGATACGCTTAATCCGTTTTTACGCGTGGTCACGTGATAGCCTAGTGAACTGAGCAGCTGACTGGTACTGTTGATGCTGAATTCCCGCCAGGCCCTGATATAATTGAGGTGTTCATCGAGAAATGGAATATAAAAACCGCCCGGCGTGCTCAAGCCTATAAAGGCGATCTGGAAGCTGTAGAGTAAGCAAAACAACATGATGAACCGGTATAAAAAGGTTATTGCCGGGTCTTTTTTCCTGAATTTGTGCCGGTGTTCTTCAATTTTGATGTCTACCAGCAGCCTGAACCAGAATGCCTGCAGGAAATGAAAGATGAATCCTTGTTTTCCATCCAGGAAGCCGAGCTGAAAGAAATATCTGTACATAAAGTATATGAAGGGCCTGAAATATAATGGAAGGGATTGCCATAGTTGTTTTAGCCAGGCGTTGCGCTCATTGGGATGGCCAAACGGGTTTGCCTTGATCCGCGGATCGCCTGTTTTGTATCGGGTTGCTCCATGTTCTGCAAGGAGATCACTGTAGGTATTGTGCTTGGCTATCCAGAAGCTAATGCGGTTTTCTTTTGTATTGCTTTCTATTAAATGTGCTTTTTTCCAGGTCTTTGTTTTGCCGGGTACCTGAAAGCGGTGGTCCATGGTTTCTGATAGGTCTGAATATCCGGTATTGTACCTGAACATTTTGAGCAGGTACTTAGGGTAATAGCCGCCATGCTTTATCCATTTTCCCCTGAAATAGTTTTTCCTGCTGAAATAGATGCCATCTATACCGGCGTATGAGGTGCTTTTGAATTTTTGTAATTTTTGGAGCAGACCGGGATCCGGGTACTGGTCGGCATCCAAACAGATGATCCAGGGTGTGCTGATCCTGAACAGGCGTAATGCTGCATCCCATTGCTGTGGATGACTGATAAATGTGTGATGAATGAATTCTGCCTGGTAGGACCTGGCGATATCCGCGGTCTGGTCCGTGCTTCCTGAATCTAATATATAAGTCCTTGCTTTCAAGGGTTGTAGAATGCAGAGAAGACGTGGCAAGTGAACCTCTTCATTCAGGGTGAGGATGATGATACTGAATTCCTGGTTCATTTTCTTGCTTGCTGGTAGAGTTGCAGGTATTCGCGGACCAGTTTTGCCTCGGCAAAGTATTTTTTGATCAGTTCCGGGGCTGTTTTACGGATTCTTTTTCTTTTTTCAAGATCATGGAAGGCTTGCTTTAGGGTGCCGGCAATTGCAAATGGTTCCAGTTCGCTGATCCAGCCCAGATCGTGCTGTTTGATAAATGGGGCTAATCCTACCTGGTCTGAAATGGCTACGGGGGTGCCTGTGCTCAGGCTTTCGGTTACGACGTTGGCAAAGTTCTCATTGTGGGAGAACAGCACCAACAGGTCGCTTTTGGCCATGAGGTTATATTTTGCTGCACCGGATACCTCACCTTTCCAGCAGATCGAACTGCTGGTTTTCAGCTGATCGCTGAGCTTTCTGAGGTTTTTGATATAGGATGGACGGCCTGTGCCTGCTATGGTCAGCTTCCAGGGACAATTCAGGTAGCTGAGGGCCCGAAAAAGGATTTCCAGGCCTTTCTTTTTTTCGATCCTGGAGAGGAACAGCAGGTTGAAGATGTTCTCGTTTGGCTCAATGGCTGAGGTCGCAAGCGCCGGTGGGATCAGATTGGCAATGACGGTTATTTTTGAATGACTGGTTATCTTAAGAATGTCCAGCCGTTCTTTTTCTGTGGTGGCATGGAGATGGCTGTACCTGATCAGGTTTTTTCCAAGCGTATGGTGGAGGATGAATTTGATCAGTTTGTTTTTGTTGGCTGAGGAGTAGTTGCTGAGCATTCCCCGGGGTGAAAGGATGACCGGTATACCGTTGTATTTTGCGATGAGACAGGAAAGTACTGAAGTGAGGTTCCACCATGCATGGATATGTAGCACGATATTGCTGCTTTTGGACAGGGTCTGGTTGAGCTGCCTGAGCAGCTTTGGGGAGAGGTGGCTGTGGTCTTTGGTTATTCTTCCAAAATAGCGGACGGGTACGCCGTCTATCATTTGCTTTTTTTCTGGCTCCCGGAATAGTTCATGCTTTCCATTGGCAGTGGTTGTCAATACTTCGATCGCCGTGCCTGTTCTGGCAATTGCTTCGCATAATAGTGCCACGGATAATGTGGTCCCTCCGTATATGTGTGCCGGTTTATAGGATGGACTGATGTGTATGATCTTCATATCGGGTTGCAGGTTTTATAAGCTGAAGGATGCAGAGTGTTTTGTGCAGGATGATCATCAGGATGTAGCTATACAGGATGTTATTGAGCATAAACTCGATGGTATTGCCGCGCCACAGGTGTTGGAAGAGGCTGTTGAATATGATGATGCAGCCGGATGTGTATCCGCCAAACAGGTATTCTGCCTTATTGCAGATAGATTGGGCGAGGTATCCGTAAACCAACATTGCGATGATGACGATGATCGGCCCTCCCGTGAGATAGGCGTCTTCTACAGGTCTTGTTTTTGCCGATACCGCCGAAGTTCTGTTTACAACTCCGGATTCATACACCCGTTCCATTGCCAGCCGTTCGGTATTGGGTTTGTTTGGCCAGATAAATCTTGGCAGGAGTGCCTGAATGGCCTGATATGGAATGGTTGTGCCGTAATAGGGATGCCGCGCTGGTACCTGTTTTACATAGGTCGTGAACATTCCGGTCTCGCTGAACCGGTTGGTAAGGAATTCCCAAGTGTTTTGCCTGATCACACTGCTTTGACGCTCGTCTTCCAAGGTTTCTAAAGCGATTGTTTGTGCTTGTTCAATTGTCTTTTTATGTCTCCAGGACTGAACTCTGATGATCATGGTAAATGTGGGCAGGACATAAAGCAATATGCAGATGAGGGGAATGGCGATGATCATCACAGCTTTTCTATAATAGTGGAATGCGAGCGATGCGATGAGGATAAGGTTGAGCAGGAAGGTTTCTTTGTAACCGCTTGCTATGCAACTCAGCAGGTTTGCAGTGAATGCTGTGGTCCCGAACATTGCCGGAATGTATTGCTTGTTTTTCAGCCCCAAGAGGAGAAGACAGGCGGCGCAGGTTATGGATATGTTTTGCAGGGGTTGCCTGAGTTGAATCAGTGCTGGTATGATCGCCATACATTGCGCGAGGGCATAGCTGCTGATGCAGAGCATGGTTGCAAGCCATGGGAGTGATGTTGAAATAATGTACCTGATCGGGAGATGATGTTTGGTCGCGATCAGGATTCCGGTGGTAAGTGAGGCGTGGGCCAATAGGGAAAGCCGCTGGCAATATGCGATCGCCTCGGTGTGTTCGCTGACCTGGAAGGCACTGAAACGGATGTTTGTGAAGTATTGAAAGCCTAAGTGGTCTAAGAAATAAAATATGGAGGTACTGCACATAAAGCCTGCAAAAACGAGTTGGGTCAGGATAATCGGCCGCATGATCTGGTATCGGACGGGAACGTCACCGGATAAATACCGTAAAGGGGAAAAAATGCTTAGATAAAAGATCAGGAATGTACCGGCCCAGGCGGAAAGGTATGACCATACGGGGTCAAATGACACTATTTCTGAAATGATCCAGGGAAGGTAGAAGAGCGGGATTACTTTTTTAGATGGATGATATCGCATGCAGAATGCCTTTTATTTGGTTTTCAAAGTCCCATACTTGTATGATCTTTTGTGATGCTTGTCCCATTTCCAGAAGTTTTTGTTTGTCACGGGTCATGGTCATTAGCTTTTCTTTCAGGTCTGAGGGATTGCTGCTTTTGAAGGTCATGCCGTTTTCTGGTTTTATCAGGTCTGCCGCTGCGCCTGTCTGATCTGAGGTCAGGATTGCTTTGCCTGCTGCCATGGCTTCATTGACGGCCATTCCCCAGCTTTCACTGATGGAAGGCATGCAGAACAGGTCACAGGCCTGATAGATCGCTGGCATTCGGGCCTGGTTTTGAAACGGCATATAGTGTATGTTGCTTTGCTTATATTTTTTCTTCAGTTCACCTCCCTGCGGGCCGTCTCCAACAATCAGCAGGTGAATATCTGGTCGATCGAGCGCTGAGAATGCCTTGAGCAACAAACGGGGGTTTTTGATTGGAATGAGTTTTCCTGTAAAAAGAATGAGCGTTTTTTCCGGGCTGATGTTTAAGGTTTCCCTGATCTTTGTCAGGGGGTTTTTCCTGGAGAAACGTTTGTTGTCTATGGCATGTGGCGCGAAGACCAGACGGCGGTCCGGAACTTTGTATTTGCTGAAATATGCTTTGTTATTGCTGCCTGTAAATACCGCAATGTCAATTTGCTGGTAGATGTGTCTCAGTACCCGGTCTTTGATCAATTCAAAAAACAGGTTCCGGGGCTTCAGACTGGTGGAATCTCCCCTGAAGAGGATAGGTGTTTTCCCCTTGTAATGGTACATTATTTTCAGGTGGCTGTAATTTGCCCAGCCATAAATAAGGATATAATGCGGTGCAAAGTGATCTATTGCGGTTATTGCTCCCGGGTTGACGATCCCGAAGAAATGATGTGTGCCTGGTCGTGCTGCTTTGTTGTAAAGGAATTGATGGTCGTAGCCTTCGAGCATTGGAATGTCCCAGTGGAATTTCTTTTGGAAGCCGCGGTCGTATTCTGGGATCTGTCCCATGGTGAAGAAGACCTTAAGCTCAACTGACCGGGCCATGAGCTTGAACATGGGGGTATAATATTGTATCGGATGGGTACAGATGATGGCAAGTCTTGGTCTTTCTGTCATACTAACTGCTGGATCTTTTGTTGATATTGTTTGAATCCGAAATGGTCAATGACCATTTGCTGTTGTTGCTTTTGGTCCTGCATTGTTCTTTTTGTGCTCAGGCAGCTGTTTATGGCTGCAAGCAATGTTCCGGGACAGGAGGGATCTGCCATTGTGCCGGTCTTTCCGTTTAGCAGGGCATCGCTGCTTCCATCTTTGCTGCCTGAAATGATCTGGCATCCACAGACTGCTGCTTCAATGAATACCAGTCCAAACCCTTCTTTGCTGCTTGGCATGATAAAAATATCGGCGAGCAGGTAGTGATTGCTGAGTTCTTCTTCGGGAAGATATCCGGTTAGTGAGATGTGCCGCTGCAGGTTTTTGTTGCAGATGGACCTGTTTAATCTTTCCAGTTCTCCGGGGGTTGCGGGGCCGCAAATTAAATAATGGGTGTTTGGATATTTCTTTAAAATATCTGGCATGGAATCGATCACAGTATCGTATCCTTTTAAATGTTCATGCCTGCTGAGCCTGCACACAGTCAGTAATATCGGCTGGTCGGACACTAACTGGTATTTCTTTAGCAAATGTTCTGGTTTGTCAAATCTGGCCGGGATCTGAAACCACGGGTCAAGGCAATTGTTTATGACAATTACATTGTCTTTTAGTTGGTGTATGCGGGTTAATTCGCTTGCGGTAAATTTACTGACCGCCCAGATCTGGATATGCTCCTGAAGGAAACGTTTTTTCCAGCTGGAAATCTTTTTCCTGATTTCTGTTCCATGTGCCAGCATGATCATTTTGGAACGCGGGTTGGTGAACCTGATCAAAAAAGCCAACGGGAGCAGATGGATGTGAGTGATGATGATCGTTGAGGATCTGTTTCCCTTGATCAGTGAACTGAGGATATAGGAGATTTTTTTTCTTTGAAATCCTTTGAACTGGCTTGCCTGAATATATCTCGGATCTGCAAGATGGTCGTTTAAAGACAACGTCATAAACCGTATGCACGAGTTGCTTTTGAGTGCAAAGGCTATTGTTTTGCAAACGGTCTGTATGCCTCCGGTTTCACTAAACATGCTTAAGCCTAGCAGTAAAATGTTTTTTTTGTTCTTCATGTTCATTTTAGTTCTTTGTGATAGGATTCATAATGTCCCTTGTAAGGATCATAACCGAAACGTTTTTCCCGGTGGTCGTTTATCAGAATAAGGAAGTTTGCCAGTTGCAGCTCGGTTTGCAGCAGGCCGGGGCTTAGTGCAAAGGTGTTTTTGGAAATGCCCTGACGGAGTATGAAAAGATTGATGTCGGCCATTTTAAGCAATGGCCTGCCATCTGATACGAGACCTGTGGGCGCAGAATCGATAATGATGAAGTCGTAATCGTTTTTAAGATCGGCTGCAAGCTGTTCCATACGGCTGCTGTGGAGTAATTCTGAAGGGTTTGGAGGGATAGGGCCTGATGCAATGAAATCAAGATTGGAAACTGGTGTGCTACTGATAACTTCTTGTAATGAAGCCTGGTCTGAGAGATGTTCGCTCAGTCCGGTATTGTTTTGCAGTTTAAAAAAATGGTGAAGTTCTGATTTCCGCATATCAGCAGCGATCAGGATTACCTTCTTATGCATCAGAGCAAGTGAAACAGCTATATTGAGGGATACGAATGATTTGCCTTCTCCTGAAATTTCTGAAGTAATGCAGATAAGTTTGCTTTTCTTTCCCGCGGCAAGGAAGTTGAGATTGCTTCTTACTTGTCTTACTGATTCTGTAAAAAGTGACCTGGGGTCATTCAGGATCGGTATCCGCTCATCTGTTGTGACCGGGTTGTATTTCCTGATGGTGCCAATTATAGGCAGGGTGCTGTAGTCCTTAACGGTTTCCTTGCTGCGGACGTAGGGATCCAGGCGGTCTGTCAGCAATATGGTCATTATTCCTGCTGAAAGGCTGATGAGGCAGGATAAGGTCATCGTTCTGGTTGGATCGGGCGATATGGGCTCAGGGGCCACGGAGGCCTTGTCTATGATGAC